>Ga0193752_1000219_pt1 | contig 66447 bp, 54 predicted proteins | sample H1c1metaG_FD_144924 | JGI IMG/M metagenome (GOLD analysis project Ga0193752, IMG submission 144924) | Soil microbial communities from a riparian zone of the East river system, Colorado, United States - H1c1 | ecosystem: Environmental > Terrestrial > Soil > Riparian zone | place: USA: East River... | reverse complement strand
GTTCATTTTTGATCGTAAGCATGGCCCGCCGCCGAGAAAATAAGCAACAGCATTGTCTGAAGTCATAACCGTCCAAACAAAAACACCATCATGAAAAAATATATTGCTCTTGCGTCTTTACTCTGTGCATCAATCGTGGGAAACGCGCAAACGAATCCGGCCATTCTTTCCTGGTTGCAGAACACCACGCAAATGGGTAGTCATTATATCCAAAGCAATTTCACTCCCATCCAGGACAACACACTGGTGAATGTGCAGGCGGTGCAGTACTCCACGAACTGGGTGTATGTGTCAACAGCTGGAGTGCCGAGCTACATCACCGGGCCATTCCTCGATGGAAATCCTTCGCAGGCAACCGACCAGAATGCGATTTTTAAAATTCCGCTGAACCCGACTGAGAACACGGGCACACCAACCGCTACCACAGGAGGAAACATCGGTGTGTTCATCAATGGTGTTGCGCTATTCGATTACCGCGATGGCGTTTCGTGGAAGAACAGCACCGGTGCAGAAGCAGGCGGTCCATTGATGGGGATGGGTGACGGAGTGTGGAACCGCGATGCAGTGGTTGCTGAACGTGTTGGTTTCGATTGTGCGAAGGGACATCCGGCTATGGGAAATTACCACCATCACCAGAGTCCATCGGCATTCGATCTTGATCTGAACGTGATCTCAACCGTGTGCAACCTGTACGACGCAGATGGATTATATGTCATCGACAGCGTTCAGCATTCACCACTGCTTGGTTTCGCATACGATGGATTTCCAATTTACGGAGCGTATTCGTACTACAACACGAATGGAACGGGCTCACTTGTGCGAATGAAATCCAGTTACCAGTTGCGCAGCATCAGCGCACGCACGCATTATGCAGATGGCAGCGATGTAACCGATGGTCCACCGATCAACTCCACGTATCCGCTTGGACGCTATCGTGAAGATTACGAATTCGTGGCGCATCCTTCTGATCCGGATTATCTCGATGAACACAATGGACGTTTCTGCGTAACACCGGAATACCCGAACGGAATTTATGCCTACTTCTGTACGGTTGATCAGAACTGGAATTCTGCATATCCATACGTAGTAGGGCCTACATTTTACGGAAATAAAGTGGTGGCCAAAGTGACAAGTATTTCTGAAACCACAACCACGTACGTACCTGCATCAGGAATTGCATCGGAAGATTTCAATGCGATGAGCTTTGAAGTATTTCCAAATCCGGCAAACGAATTCATTGCTGTACAGATCGGTGATCTCGTAACTGATCCGGTAACCGTGAAACTCATCGACATGCTCGGACGCGAAGTTCAGACCGTGACGATTTACCCGGGAAGCACCATTGCGCATTTCGATACACGTATGTTGTACGATGGACAGTACATTGTTCAGATTTCGAATGGGGAGAATGTGCGGACTTCGAAAGTTGTACTGGCAAGATAATTTCCCCGAATACATCCGGCCGCTGAAAGCCATGCATAAGCCCTGTTGTCACTTCGAGTGTCCGACGAAAGGAGGACGTATCGAGAAGCGACAACAGGGCTTATGCTCATATTTCTAAACAAAAAAACCGCTCCGTCAATCAGACGAAACGGTTTTTTTGTTTGCAACAAACACTTTTACTTCTTCTGCGTCTCGATATACTCATTCAACGCATCCACTGATGACGAGTACGTAAACCCATCATTCAGCTGGTAATAATTATTCGGATCAGTGGTTTTTCCATAAGCAAACTTCGCCCATTCGAGTTTTGTGTCCTCGTAGCTGAACATTGCCATGATCTCTTTCACCTGCGCAACGCTCATGCAATTGGTGCTCATGATCTGTTTGGCCACTTTCAGTTTTCCGTCTTCAAACGATTGTTTCTCCACTGAACTTTTTGCATTCGCAAAATCCGTTGCCGACATCGGGTAATAACACTGAGTGGCTGTGTTTACCGGCTGAACAGGTTGTGCCGGTTGCGTAGTGCCGGAAGTAGTTGTTGAACTGCTGCTGGTCGTTGTAGTTGTCGTAGTGGTTGATGTTGCACCGCCCATGTTGTCAACGATCGTCACGTTTATTCCAACTCCGCCTGCATTCATATTTACGCTGGCGCCATCTCCTGTTGTTGTGGTGGTCGTGGTTTGCTGCGTGGTTGTTCCTGCAGTTCCGTCGTTCATGTTCACGTTGGTGGTGGTAGTTCCAGTTTGCGGAGTTTCAGTCACCGTGGTGTTCATGCCTACGTTTACCGTTTCTGTCTGACCGCTTGTTGTCGTGGTTGTCGTAGAAATGGTTGTAGACGATGTTTGTGCCGGTGTTGCATTACCGGAAGGATTGAAAACATACACAACCTGGTCCGGCGTATTCACAGGTGTTTGCGGAATATCGGCAATGCTGCTTGGCTTCAGTTTCCAGTCGCCCTTTTTCTTCAGCTCAATGGAATATGAAAACTCTTTGTTGCTCACTTCATTTCCGCCATCCATCAGGTAAGCGGTCTGGTCGAAGGAACCAAGGGCTGTGTTTTCAAAAATCACTTTCACCTTGTATGTGCTCGCATTGAGCCCGGTGATTTTCACATTCGTTTCCGGTTTTTCGTTCTGGCGAAGACCGTTCAGGATCACGGTGAACTTATTTCCGTCCTGCGAAAAAATGATCAGGTTGTTATTCGTCGCGTACGACATGGCCGATACCAGCAGTACCGAAAGAAAAAGAATTTGTTTGCGTATGGTTTTCATAATCGTTGTTTAAATGTTTGGTATGTACTTTTCAATCGGTATGCCAGAAACGGTGTGAGTTCACACTAGTCCGATTTTCGATTCGTCAATTTCCGATTGTTCCGGATCGATAATCAACTAATCGGAAATCGATAATCAACAATCCCGGAAATGTACAAAGTACAAATGCAGAAAGTACAAGTCTGAATTTCATGAGGCTTGTTGATTGGTCGTTTGCAGTGCCAAAATTAGCACCAATGCCTGCCGGAGCAATCACGAACCAACGGAATGATTGATTTTATTGATGTAAAACATCGTTTTATACAGAATTATAGGCGAAACTGGTGGAATTATGAATATACTTGTGAACTCACACATTTTGAGTAAAGAGTTTCAACCGGAATTGGAATGAATGTTGAAATCTCCGGCGCATGCACCAATGAACTAAACAATGAATACAGTATTGCAAACCGGTTATGATCAGCTTCGGCAGGAAGAGAGGAACGATTTAAGGGGCCGTCTTTCTGATTCTCCGCGCGCTATCCGTCTTCTTGATTTTCTCGAAGAACGGAAAGGACGAAAATTCAATACGGTCGACGCGGTTGAAACCATTTACGACGACGAGGCGGATGAAGAATTTACCACGCTGCGAAACCGGTATTTCAAATTGCGGAAACATATCCTGTCGCTCCTCGACGGCGAAACCAGCAAGGGAGGTTCCGGGGTTATCCTGCTTCCGCTGGAAGAGGAACTTTTTCGTTGCCGGCAGATGATCAATGGAAATCATTTCAACCAGGTGCGGAAGCAATTGAAAGAGTTGATTGCCGAATGCAAACGGTTGAATGTTTTTGAAGTTCTTCCGGAGGCGATCAACCTGAACATCTATTGCAATCTTGCGTTGAACAATTTCCGCGATCACGAACGTCGTCTTTCAGATCTCGAAGAAAGCAGCAAACTGCTCGACGACCTGCGGACCATACAAGCCATATCACGCAGAATTTATATGGCCGTAATCACGCGCGACATGGCTGTTGTTGGAAAACATCTCCAGGCGATGAGAAGAATTGTGCTTCGCCGTTCTGCATTTCCACGTTTCGAATTGTATTATCATTTTACCGTGGTTACGAATGCGGCGGCGGTGCAGGGATACAGCGGAAAAGGCCACGCACGGCACCTGGCTTCATTGAAAAAAATGATGAATAAATATCCGGGAATGCCCGCAGGAAGTTACGAGCCTAACGGTCCCGCGCTGATACATTATTATTTGCTGATTGCCGATGGATCGCATCATTACATGCGCGGTGAGGTGCAGCAATGTTACAGTCTCTTCCAGGAAGCCTGGGAAATCCAGGAACGGATTCCTAACCTGAGAATCCGGAAGTCAGAAAGCAATTTCAAAAACAAAATGGCCATTGAGGTGGCCACTGGTCGTTACCGCGAAGCGGTTAAAACTGCCCAGGAGCTGATTGATTTTCACAAGGAACATAAACAGGACGAGAAACGCCTCAATGGTTTTGCGGAACTCGCCGTTGTGTATAGTTATGCGTTCCCGAGTATGAAATGTCCGAACCCGGATTTTCTTACACAGCAACTCAAGACCTATACCGCTCTTTTGAAACGTGGCAACGCCGACAATCTCGGTGATGTATTGTCTACACAAGCCATTTTTGCTTTCATGTGCAAAGACTGGAAGGCGGCGAAAAAAATCATGTCGATCGAATCAGCGAAGAAAGTGTTTCGTTCCATGGGCCTGGAAGTTTACAATGAGTTCCTCGTATTGTCACCGGCTTCAGGCAAGGAGAAAGTAGTGGAGATGAAACGAAAAATTCACGGACTTCTTGATAGAACAGTGTCTGCAGATATTTTGTATTCACTTCGTCGTGCGCTGAATCTGGTACTGATGCTGGAAGTGGAATGTGGGAAGTAGGTCGGGGAAAGCTTAAATACGTTATTTGTGATCTTCGGCTCCGCCTGCTTTAATAAAGTATCAGCGTCAGTGTCAGTGTGCACGGCCTGACACTCCTACTTCAGGACGTTTTCGTCTTCTTCAGTTAGTCGCGTATAACACGCATATTCCTCACGACTTCGCCACTGAGTTTCACGTTATACATCCCATGGCCCAATCGCTCATATCGATCACCATTTTCGTTTTTCCGGAAACGTTCTCCGCGTAAACCAGTTTGCCGGTTGCATGGGAATGGTGATTTCATCCCATCCGCTCGTGCCGTTAAAGTTGTATGCTGAAACTGCATTGCCCCATTGGTCTGTAGTTGGAGCGGCGCTTCCGGGAATACCGTTGTTGCCATTTCCGCTGTAGTCAAGTGCCTTTCCATTGAGCGGATAATAGGCCACGAGTCCGTTGGACAGATTTACCTGCGCCGATAATTGAAGGCCCACAAGCATGAGCAACATCAGGACAATCAGGAGTGCGTTTGTAAAAGTTTTGTTCATTTTCATAGACCAATCCGGTTGGTTTCGTTTTCGCGTTACAAAGGTATTGCCACCAAATGGGGTGCGTTTTTTTACGACTTCTCAGGTGCGAAAAGAAAGATGGCAATTGAGTGAAAAAGATGTAAAATGAACGTAAAATCGCAGAAAACGGTTCGTGGGGCATGAACTCACACATACCGGGCCTGAACGATTTACCCGGTATTGAAGGGTGTTTGATTATATTTGCGCCAAGCACACAAAAAACACCAGAAACATGAAAAAACTTTTACTTACCGTCCTAACGGCAATACTATGTTCCGGCGCTTTCGCGCAGACCATGATGCCGATTCCTGCGCAATCCGGAACGTTTTCCGGTAATGTACGCGGGTATTATTTCACAGCACCAACCTGTTTTACAATTACAGGTGTTCGGGTTCCTACGGACGCGAGTTCGGGTGACCAGTCAATTGCCATTGTACGCTTACAGGCGCTTCCGCCATTTTATTCAACGACTACTAATGTATTTACCACGCTCTTCCTCACGCAGAATAACCCCAATACCGGGATTCTTCCTGTAAACATCCAGGTTGAACAGGGTGACGTCATCGGGATCCTGGGGCAAAGGGCAACCGTCTGTTCCTACGGTGTAAGTAATTTTGCGACGACCATCGACGGTTTTCCGGTTACTATTGCGCGTCTCGGTATGCAGTATAACCTGACTACCACACCACCACAGGAATTGTGGACAGAAGCGGGAGGAAGCATCAGCCGTGTGGAAATGTACTACACTCCGGGAATTTCATTCACTGCTGGCCACACGGTCCTGAATCCGTCGGACGTGGAGTTTACCAACAATGCTGATTCATCATTTACGTCAGTATGGGATTACGGCGATAGTTCCCCGCTGAATACAATTGATGGTACACATACACACACGTATGCCCTTGCAGGAACGTATAACGCATGCAATTACATTACTACCTCATGCGGAACAGATACAATCTGCATGTCGGTAACTGTTTGCGGATCAGCAGCGACTTCTGCAGGCTACAGTTCAACCACGATGGGGGCCATGGCCATGTTCACGGACGCATCTACGAATGCCACATCGTGGTATTGGGACTTCGGGGACAGTAATACATCTACCTCTCAAAGTCCATCGCATACGTACGCTGCCTCGGGAACATATTACGTCTGTCTCACGGCATATAACGGGATATGTGACACGGCAACTTTCTGCGATTCGGTTACCATTTGCTTACCTGCAAGTGCAACGTATACTTTTTTTGATTCCAGCGGAACTGTACAGTTTACAGACAGTTCAGTGAACGTGGATACCTGGGTATGGGATTTTGGCGACGCTTCACCGCCAGATAGCAACCAGAATCCAGTGCACACGTATACCGTGAACGGAACATATACTGTATGCCTGGTCGCATCTTCATGTTCCGCTGACACTACCTGTAACACAATTACGGTATGTCCTGAAGCGCTCACCGCTGCGTTCATGTCTTCGGATTCCGGCACGACTGCTATGTTCACTGATATGTCCGCGACGGCAACATCGTGGCTGTGGGATTTCGGCGATGGTAATTTCTCTACTTCGCAAAATCCAACCAACGTATATGCAAATACAGGTTTGTACACCGTTTGTCTCACCACATGGAACATCTGCGGCGATTCAGCTATGTCGTGCGATACCATTCTCCTGATCATCACCGGCCAGGAAGCATTGAATGCGAACGTAAACATTGGTGTTTATCCAAACCCGATGAACGACGCAACAACGATCACTGTAACGTCTGCTGAGCACAGTGGAAATTACGTGTTCGAGATGTACGATGCTGCAGGCAAACTGGTACGTACGCAGAACGGCGCGTTCAATCAGTCGATGAATGTAAACCGTGGAGACCTGTCTAACGGCATGTACTTCTACAAGATCAAAACAAACAACGAAGTGTTGGGCAATGGTAAAATCATGCTGACCAACTAAACGGATTGGTTTTATTGAAAGCCTCCTTCGGTTAGCGCCGGGGGAGGTTTTTTGTTGGGAATATGTGTCCTTTTTTTTGCCGCAGATTTCGCTGATGGCGCAGATTTGTTGCTTTCCAATAATTTTAATTGATTTAATAAATCTGATCGCTTCGCGATCACTAATCAATTTAAAATTGAATGAGCGGGCATCAATCAGCGCCATCAGCGAAATCAGCGGCTAACCTTTAAACACAACACTGCGCACTGAATTCTCACTGCGCACTGAAATGTTTACCTTCGTTGCTTATGAAATCAATCTTAATCATCGGGGCCGGCCGCTCTTCTTCGGCATTGATTACGTACTTACTGGGCGCGTCAATCACGCACGAGTGGCAGGTACGTGTGGGGGACATGAATGAACAGTTCGCAAAGGACCGCGTGAATGGTCATGAGCGCGGAACGGCGTTTCGTTTTGATATTGCAAACCGCGACCAGCGCGAACTTGAAATAAAAAATGCGGACATCGTTGTTTCGATGTTGCCGGCAACCATGCACGGACAAGTGGCGGTAGATTGTGTGCGTTACGGAAAACATCTCGTAACGGCGTCGTATGTTTCCGACGCGATGCGTGATTTGCACGAAGAAGCAAAAACAAAAAACGTGGTCCTCCTCAATGAAATCGGGCTGGATCCGGGTATCGATCACATGTCGGCCATGCAGATCATTGATTCAGTCCGCGAAAAAGGAGGAACGATGACCGCTTTTTATTCGTACTGCGGTGGATTGGTTGCGCCGGAATCAAACGACAATCCGTGGGGCTATAAATTCTCGTGGAATCCACGCAACGTTATTCTCGCCGGCCAGGGCACTGCTCAATTCATTGAAGGTGGTAAGTATAAATATCTTCCTTACCAGCGTTTGTTTGCGGAAGCGAAAACCATTGACGTGAAAGGTTACGGATCGTTTGATGCGTATGCCAACCGCGATTCACTTTCGTACCGTGCGGTGTACGGACTCGAAAATATTCCAACCATGCTACGCGGTACATTGCGCATGAACGGATTCTGTAAAGCCTGGGATATTTTCGTGAAGCTCGGATTGACCGATGATACGTGGAAAGTGAAAAACGCGAATAAATTGTCGTACGCGCAACTCGTGGAAGCATTTCTTCCTGCCGGAACGGGAAGCGTGAAGCAGCGTCTCGCAGAACTTGCAGGCGTTGCGGAGAATGATGCTTCACTCGCCATGGTTGAATGGACGGGAATTTTAAGCGACGAAAAAATTCCGCTGGAAGAAGCAAGTCCCGCGCAGATACTCCAGCAATTGCTTGAACGCAAGTGGCTGCTCAAACCCGGCGATAAAGACATGGTGGTGATGCAGCACGTTTTTGAATATTCACTCAACAACAAAAAACATCGCCACATTTCTTCGCTGGTTGTGAAAGGAGATGATGAAGTTCATACGGCAATGGCGAAGACGGTTGGGTTGCCAGCTGCGATAGCCGTGAAGTTGATTTTGACTGGCGTGTATACGGGAAGTGGAGTAGTGGTGCCGGTGAAGAAGGAGTTGTATGCTCCGGTATTGGAGGAGTTGAAGGGACATGGGATCGTTTTCGAAGAAGAAGATATGATTTGCTGATTGTTGATTTGCCGACGGACTTCGTATTTGACACGTCTCGGCTCCGCTACTTGTCACCTCGGCTCGCTCGGTCTGACAAGTGGTTTCAACTCATGAGTTTTGTGTATACAACGATTCAAAGCGAGTCTTAAATAGGAACCTGGATTGAGTCCGCTTGTCCGACCGAGTCCTTCGTCTTCGCCCTGGACAAGCTCGCAGAGGAATGACAAGTGTTTGATGTTCTCAAATTTTAACACGATTCCTTCTTTCGAAGAATGCCTTTTCCTTAACTTCCTCTCATGAAACCCGTCCATCCCATTCTGAAAATCGCAACCGTTACTGTGTTTGTCACACTCATGAGCGGCTTTGTGGCTTACCGCGCCGGTGCATTTGAACAATTGATGTATGGTGATGCAACCACATCCAATTCAGGAGAAGAATATGGTTTTTCAGATTCTCCGGGAAAAGACAGCGTCGCTCCGGAAATGATGGCGCCAAGCTCGAAGGCCATGATCCTCATCGACGAACCGCGCCCGGTGAAGAAGGACACAACAAAAAAGAACACACAAAGTGATTCAGGCAGCCGGCAGAACAACAATGCTCCGCAGAATACAAACGCGAATCCGGAACCTCGTGAAAACAAGCCAGTGTATATGGGTGGCTCCAAATCGGCACCGGTATTTCATCCGGAACCCAAACGCGATACACAACAGCAACAGCAACAACAGCAGCAGAAACCGAAATAATCAATACCATCATGAAACCCGCTCACCCGATCGTAAAGATTGTTACCGCCGTGTTTTTTATCACGGTGATGTTTGGCTTTGTGGCTTATCGCGGTGGTGCGTTTGAGGATGAGCAAAAGAAAATGCCGGACATGAATCATGCGTTGATGATAAAATCGCGCCAGGCACCGACCTCTTCATCGTCTTCACCATCCGCACCGGTAAAGATCGATCCAATGAAGAATGCGTTGGAGAGAGAAAGATCGCAGCAAATGATGTTCAGTTCCAAATCCATGATACTGGTCGAACCCGCAGGAGTTACGCTGACGATGATGAGTAGTTCGAAATCGTCAACTGTTTTCGTTCCCGATCTACCCATATACATGTCGCTGCTGGCGGGTTCTATGAACCATGTTCCGAAAGCAGATGAACGTCCGGTGATCAAACAGAAGAAGTAAGCACCGAACATGACATTCTACGAACTCCTGCTTACTGGTTTAAGCCTGCTCTTCCTGGCGGTGCTGTTTATTCCGATGGAAAAAGTTTTTCCTGCGAAACCGGAACAGAAAATATTTCGTCCAGGCTGGGTTCTTGATCTCTGTTATTTTCTCGGGCAGTATTTACTCTGGGGTGGAATTGTGTTCTGGGTGTTGAGTTATTTCAGCGGCTGGATCCAGGGAATTGTTCCGGAAGATTTTCGCAAAGCGATGGCGGGGCAACCTTGGTGGCTTCAGGGAGTTGAAGTGATCGTGCTCAGCGATGTGATCATCTATTGGGCGCACCGTCTCCAGCACAAAGTAGATTTTCTCTGGCGTTTTCATAAAGTGCATCACAGCGCAGAACATCTCGACTGGCTGGCAGCGCACCGCGAACATCCGCTCGATTCGGTATACACGATCGGACTCATTAATCTTCCGGCGTTTGCTATGGGATTTCCATTGGAAACCATTGCGGGATTGATCGCATTCCGCGGGATCTGGGCAATATACATTCACTCCAACGTGCGCGTGCGTTTGGGCCCGTTGCGCATGCTCATCGGTTCCCCGGAACTCCACCACTGGCACCACGACATTGAACGCGACCGCGGAAACTATGCAAACATTTCTCCGTTAATGGATGTGATCTTTGGAACATACACGTGTCCGGACCATGAACCGGAGAAGGTTGGAATCAAAGAAGAGTTTCCGAAGAATTACGTGGGACAGATGGTGCACCCGGTGTTGCCGAAGAAAGCAGGAAGACGTTTTATGGAGAAATTCAGATTCAGGAAACAGACTGAAAGCTAACCGGTGTTTCTTAATAGTACGCGGATGCCGCCTGCGGCGTCTCACTGAAAAAACGGATTTCCGCGGATTTGATCGCTGCGCGATCTGTAGTGCTCAGTGCTTCTTAAATGGTACGCGGAACGCACAGAAGAACACAGAATTCCGCGGATGATCGCTAAGCGATCCGGATTTCTTCAACAGTTTACAAGATTCATAAATACAAGCACATGATCATGAAGAAAAAACTCTTGCTCGCACTGAAAGATTTACCGGATAGCTTCACAATTGATGAGTTGCTGGATCATGTGCTGTTTCTTCAGAAGGTCGAAATAGGTCTGAGCCAATCTGAAAAAGGGAAATCCGTATCAACCTCACAAGCCAGGACAAGGTTGAAGAAATGGTTGAGGTAGACTGGTGTTGCAGATTCCCGGGTCATTGCTAACCCTCGACACGCCCGAGCTGCTTATGTTTCGCACCAATCGCGATAGGAAATTTATTTCGGCGTTATCCCCGCTGCGCAGAACGGGCTCGTGAACACACATGTATTCTAAATACAGTGGATACTGACCAAAATCCAACTGAGCCCCATCGGGGCGACACATACATAGCCAGCTGCGTAAGCGGCTGGCTATGTATGCGGGTGTTTTCGGAACGCCGTAGGCGTGAAACAACAACCTTCACCAATAAAAAAATCCCACCGCGAGGCAGGATTTTTTATTTTCTGAAATCTGAATCTGATTTCTAATTCTTCGGCTTGATCATTTCAAACACTTTCTTGCCCGTCTCTTTTCCTTCTTCTTTTGCTTTCTCTTTCACTTCTTCCTTTACTTCTTCTTTCACCTGTTCTTTAACAGTAACAGGGGCTGCTGCACTGGTATCGGTTGCATTACTGCCCGTGCTTGTTGTACTCTTGCCTTTCGAGCTTCCGGCTTCGTCGATGGCCAGATTTTCTCCACTGCCACCGGCGCCGGGAGTCATTATTTCAGTCACTGTCTTTTTCGATTTTTGCGTGCCGGCTTCGTCAATGGTGAGCGAAGTACCTGAACCACCTGCATCGAGACTTCCTGCGCCTGCCGGAGCGGGTGCATCATCACCGGCTTCGGTTTTTGCAGGTTCCGCAGCCGCTTCTTCTTTCGGTGCTGGTGCAGGAGCCGGGGTTTCATCGGGACGCTCAAGTCCACCGGGAACGGTGGCCGCAGGAGTTACCGCAGTTGTATCTGAAGTCTTGTTGGAATTCGCGTGCGTGTTTGAACGCGTAGTGCCTGCTTCATCAATAGTAATTTCAGCAGGTGAGCCAGCCGATGTCGAATCAACAGCTGCTGCCTCTTTCTTTTTCTTGTCTTTCTTCTTCCTTTTACCACCATCCTGGGCAAAAGAATCCTGGGCAATCAACATGGCGCAGGCAAATATCAGAAGTGTAAAGAGCCTTTTCATCGTGGAACGATTTAGTATCAGATTATTGCCCAAAAGTAGTGCCAAAAAGCGAGACTTTTACTTGGACAGTTCAAGCGCCTCATTTACAGATATTTGCTCCCCTTTAAAGAAAGCAATGATGAAGCAGTCCGGGAAGCCTTCCGCACGCATTTTATCGCGTAGCGCGGTGATTTCTTTGTAATTTGAAGTGCTTCCAACGGTGTAGCGGGTGAGTCCTGCGTTGGTCACAGCTTTCTGCAGTCCGGCCACTTTATCCAGTTTCGCTTTCTGATCGCCCGGAGGTTCATTTTTGAACACGCCCAACTGCACTTTGAATTCCACCATCGATTTTGTTCCCGCACCTTGCGTGGTATCTGGCTGCTGCGGTTCCTGCTTCATGTAAATGGCTCCCGCTTTTTCCAAAGGAATACGTTTGCCCTGTTTGTATGCCACGATGAAAGCACCACTGTAACCTTTCACGAGCAACTGCGCTTTCGCATCAGACGCCTGTTGGAAAGTGGTGTAAGAACCGGAAACGTATTTGTACAAGCCGTCATCTGTTTTGAACACGAGAAGGTTCGGTACATCGGCAAATGCAGATTTCGAAATTGGTTTGCTGAACGCACCTACCTGCACACGGAAAACGAGTCCTGTATCATTCGGCATCGGATCAACTTTGTTTCCGGTGTTGCCTGTATTACCAGTGTTTCCAGTATTACCAGTGTTGCCTGTGTTACCCGTATTACCTGTGTTTCCTGTATTGCCCGTGTTACCGGTGTTGCCAGTATTTCCAGTGTTACCAGTATTTCCAGTGTTACCAGTATTTCCTGTGTTGCCGGTATTACCCGTGTTACCCGTGTTACCCGTATTTCCGGTGTTGCCCGTATTTCCTGTATTTGAAACGAGTCCATTCACCTCAACCAGTTTGCCATCGGCAGTTTTGTAAACGATAACTGGTTTAACAAAACCTTGTGCTTCCAGCGCTTTTCTCCGTCGCTCAGCTTCAACCAGGTCGTAAAATTTACCTGCTGTATACGCCGTAGATGAATCATACAACGTATGCGTACCAATATCCGGCACACTCAGGAAACGCATCATCTGGTCGTTGCTGATTGTACCGCTGTACGTACCCAATGAAACCATGTACACTTTACGTTCTGATCCACCGGTGCCGGCAAGGTTTTGTCCCGTGCGAACGACTTCATTCACTGCGTGATATTCTCCGGTGGAATCGTTGTACAGGTTCCAGCGCTTGAGAATGATCGAGTCGGTCAACGCAATTCCGTTTTCGTCGGTGATGTAATCGCGTGATGACTCTAATTCTTTGTCGCGGTAATCGGCCGTGTTATCAATATCATCATCAATCGGACAACCGTGAATGTCTACCGCCACGCCTTTCGGTGTAAGTGCACAGGAATCCGACAGGTCAAGAATTCCGTCTTCATCGTAATCTTCATCGTTGAATGCGAGATAGAGACTGTCATTTATCGGAATCGAATCAATTTCTTCTTTTTCTTTTCCATTGAGGTTGTAGCGTATGCCAATGGAAGTCATCACGAAATGATCATTCTTCGCATTGCCCTGACGCGGTCCTGCACTTTCACCCGTTACACCATCCACGTAATCGGTGAATGAGAAGTGAAACGTAGTTCCCATATTCACTTCCCACCGGTCGGTGAGTTTCATGGTGAAGCCTGCACCTACAGGAACTGCAAACGAACGTTCCGGGTACCTTCCGAAATTATCCGGGTTCTGGTTACGCACATCTGTTTCGTACGTGTAATCGCGCTGGAGAAAAGAAGCCTGCCAGGCGAAAGGATCGTTTTCGTCGAGGTTACGTATGGAACCATCGGACCAGTAGAAGTAGCGGTTTCCGTTTGCGTCGTAGAGATCTGTTTTGGAAAGAAACTCGAACGTTTCGAATCCAACGCTGATCCACGGCATGATGTTTCTCTTCGTTTTGAAGAAGTTCGCAAAATTGTATTCGAAGTGAACTCCACCTACACGTATCTGCGATTCAAAATTTACGTTGCGTGTAATCAGGCGTTCGTTCGCACCGAGCTTTCCGAACATGGTATAGAAACCAATGTTCAGCCACGGAGTTAAAGTCTGGTGAATGGAAAGATCAAAACCGATTCTGCTGACCTGGAAATTGACGAGCTTCTTATTGTAGACATCACCGAAATAGGAGAACATTCCAGTTCCAAGACCAACGGTAGGCTTAAACACAAAAGGTGCAGGCTGATCGTCTGCATCTGGGGTGAGTAAGGTCAGCTGGGGTCCTGCTGAATTTCCCTGGCCTTGCAATTGTATGAATGGCAAAACCAGTAAAAGAATAACGAAGGTTATGCTTCGCATGTACACAAATCTAACGATTCTAAGCGTAATAACGTGAGTGCTGTCGGTGTTACCACCTGACATCACCTGATCCATTGCTGACTGGTAATCATCAGTGCTTCCTGAACAGTAATTCTTTTTCCATTGCTGTAAGCAACTACAAACGGACCTTCAACACCTTTGCTGCGAACAGTTTCGCGACTGTTGCGCGCATCCTGGTAAGTTGTAAATGTGCCGGTGGTGTATTTGTTTAATCCTTCAACCTGTTCTGCATTCACCGTTTGTATGCTGTACGTGTTTTGATAATAAGACGTAGCAACCCGGCGTTGCATCGCTGCAATCTGTATCGAATAAGAAACACCCTGCACTTTGTTGGTCTGTGGATCCTGTGCATTCGGATCAGTATTTACTTTATTGGTGTTGTTAGTCACAGGGTCCTGGGTGTTGGTATTCGTGTTCTGATTGTTTGTATTCTGGTTATTGGTATTCTGATTGTTCGTGTTTTGATTATTTGTATTCTGATTGTTTGTGTTTTGATTGTTGGTATTCTCGTTGGTCACCAACGCCGGATTTTCTTTCAGCTCAACGGTTGAAGATTCAATATTCACCAGTTTGTTCTCCATGTTTTCCACGTACGAAACGTGTCCACCGATGGTATAACGCCCGGACATGTCAGGAGATACAATGACTTTGTATTGAACGTGCAGGGTTGGATTGGCTTTACTCGGACTATACCATTGAACCCGCACAATTCCATCATCAAAAGACCAGTCACCGCCGTCGACCAAAACCGGTACGGCTTTGAAACCATCGGGCAACGAATCCTGCAGCTTGATGAAGCTACCGAGATCTCCTTTGTTGATTGTTACATCAACCATGAATTCACCGGTCACCGGTTCGGCAGGAACAATGCGCAGTACAGTAACGTCTGACGATGGGTTCGCCGTTGAATCCCCGTTTTCCGGGATGTAATTTCCGTTCTGCGGAGTTCCTGCATTGCCCACAATCACTTTTAACGGATCAAGCTGCACATGGCTTGGAAGATTATTCACGCTGTGCGAAACCTTGCATGGGAATTCAAATGTTCCTTCCGCATCGGCCGGAGGAGTTACTTTGAATGAAACATTTAATTCACTCCGCGGACCTACACGCGACCAGAGAAATTTCACGACCTGTTTCTCCATCATGTACGTTGATCCGTCCTCAGAGACTTTTTCTGCAGACCATCCTTCCGGCAGCGTCAATGAAAAACGAAGAAAATCTTCCACGCCATTCGGATTGATCTTCACGTTCACGGTGAAACTTTCTCCCTTCTTTACAGTTTCCGGTGCGCTTACTGTTGCAGAAGGTACTCCGGCCAGGACAGAAAAAATCCAGGCAACGAAGAAGTTCAGTGCAATGATCAGAGCTCGTATCATAGTTTTCCCTTGTTTATATTATTGTTCGAAGAAGTAATCAAGCAGGCCATTGATTTTATCTGCTGTCCAATCTCCCTCACCGTCAAAAAAGTCGTCAATCACTCCGTTGATTTCATCGGCAGTAATCACACAATCCCTGTTCATGTCCGCGCTGCGGTATTCTTCCGGAATACAATCTGTGCGGATTGGATTTCCAAGACTATCCACCTCCATCACAATTTTGGTCACACCATTCGGATCAACGTGAGTATTCTTCGGAGTATTTGGTTCCTTGTCGCGGTAATCAGGAACGCCGTCTTCGTCTTTATCGGGCGGACAACCTTTGCTGTCCACTTTAACTCCCGGAGGTGTATCTGCACACTGATCATTTCCGTCGGTTACACCGTCTTTATCCGAATCTTCATTGAGAATATCACTTCCCCGTGTTCCTTTTTCTTTTTCGCCCGGAGTGTTAAACTGGTAATACAAAGAGAAACTCATGTAGAGCCAGCTGTCGCCCCGGTCGAATGCGGTGTTGTCGATGTAATCGGAGAAAGTGATGTTGTACGTTGCGCGGATATCGACACCGGCATGACGGTTGAATTTAAATTTTGTTCCCACCGTCAGCGGAATGCCCATCGTGCTGCGTTTGTAATTCGTAGTACTGTCAGTGAGGCGTGTTTCGTAGGTGTAATCGCGCTGGAGATAACCGGCCTGGAAAGCGTTCGGATCAGTTTCGGATAAATCGCGGATTGAACCGTCGTTCCAGTAGTAGTAGGTGGAGTCTTTCGAATCTTTCAGATCGCCGTACGGATCAAAACTCATCCACATAAAACCTACGCCAATGAACGGTGCGAGTGTTGCCCGTCGCGTAAGGATAATGTCGTTATCGAGATCGAACATCAATCCGCCACCGATGCTGAGAAATTTTGTAGTGAAATTGCGGTTGAACAGTGCTGAACGCTCGTTGGACGTAAGTGTTCCGTACACGCCGTATACTTCCGCGCCCAATGTGCTGAGGAAACGTTGTTCCACACCAAAGCGATAGCCGGTCCGGAATGCGCCACCTGTTCGTGAGTTCGCTCCAACATCTCCCTGGAAATAAGTCAATCCTGCTCCTGCACTGATCAAAGGCAATTCCTTGTTTTCTTTTTCTGTTTGTCCTTGAACCTGTACCGTCATGCACGCAATCTGCACGAAGCAAAGCAGGGGAATGTGTTTCATGGGGTTGAACAGGTCCAAATGGGTTTATGCTTATTAAACAAAACTAAAATTGCATGGCAAGCAGGGCAGTCATACCCATTTGGAATTACAAACATCAGAATGTGAATACGTGATTGCGCGAAACGGCGAAAGCCCCGTCGATAGGGGCTTTCAGGGGATGTTTCAGAGGTAAAAATGAAACACTTCGTTGTTAACACTGCATTGTTAGCAGTCGTTAGAAATTCGGTTTCAGCAGGTAATGCGAATAGAAATCGTTGATGATCTTCACTGCTTGATCGGCCGTGTCAACAACGTGGAACAATTCCAGGTCCTGCGCATTCACGTTGTGTTCTTTCTCGAGCATGGTTTTCTTGATCCAGTCAACCAGCCCGCTCCAGTATTCACTGCCAACAAGGATCACCGGGAAGTGGGCGATCTTTGACGTCTGCACGAGCGTCAACGCTTCGAACAGTTCATCGAGTGTGCCGAAGCCGCCGGGCATGGCGATAAATCCCTGGCTGTATTTGAGGAAGATTGTTTTGCGGATGAAGAAGTAATCGAAGTTGATGTTCTTGTCGATGTCGACATAGATGTTCGACGATTGCTCAAACGGCAGGCGGATGTTGAGACCAACGGATTTTCCTTTGCCGGCCTTCGCTCCTTTGTTCGCCGCTTCCATAATACCCGGACCGCCACCGGTAATTACACCGTATCCTTCGAGCGTCATGCGCGTGGCAATTTCCTCAGCGAGTTTGTAGTATGGATTGTCGGGCTTTGTGCGTGCGGAACCGAAAATGGAAACACACGGACCGATCTTCGTCATCTTCTCGAATCCTTCAACGAATTCCGACATGATTTTAAAAATCTGCCAGGAGTTACCGGCTTTAATCTCATTCCAATCTTTCTCAGCGAACGCACGCCTGATTTTCTCTTCTTGATTCTCAGTCATAAAAAATTACATTCGTTACTCCCTGCCTTTTATTAAAACAAACGGGTTGAAGTTGATTCAGCAAACAACTTGCCAGATTGGAGGGTTGGTTATCATACGCGAAACGCTTGGGCGAAGTTTCAGGCAATCCGATGCACGAGGTGTGAAACAGTCTTTTTTAACTCAAATTGTGCCAATACACTAGAACTTTTCGTAATCCGATCGCCGGGTATCGAAAATATTCAGAATGAGGATGTGAGTTCCGTCAACCATGTAGTAAAGTGCATTGTGCTTGGATACCAATATCTTTCTGATGAGCGGATTTCTTCGGGAAGCAACACCAAGTTCAGGGAAGGAGCGGATCAAATCAATTTGAAATTCCAGTTCCAAAATGAAAGCGGATACAACCGCTTGCGACCACTCGAATGAAAGATATTCAAGAAGGTTGGCCAGGTCACGAGTTGCACGTGGTGTCCAACTTATTTCGAGCGCCATTCCTTTAGCAACTGTAGAATTTCCGCATGAGACTTCAGCTCACCTCTGCGGTATTCGCCGATAGACTCATTGAGTGAATTCAATTGGGCCGGTGAGAGTTCATCGAGAATATCTGTGCTTTCATTGTCAACACGATCGTTCAGAAGCCTGTAAATATTTTCCAGGATAACCGGATCATCCGTTTTATCAATCAACACGTGCAACTTTTCTTTGAGTGCAGTCATGGAATAAAAATACAAAAAGTATGTACTATGAACTAACGGAATCTAATCGGCTGATATTCTTGCGTCGCTTGTTTCGCCCGGTCTGATAAGTGGTTTCAATGGAAGAGATTTCTAAATAAAAGGAGTCTCCACATCTCGCAACATGAATTTTGATCGAAGCATCTTGTCAGACCGAGCGGAGCCGAGGTAGACAATTGCGGAGCGCGGTAGGTTGCGGGCTCCCGATAGTTATCGGGATGCACATCTGCACATCATTTTTAATCTGCACATTCGCGCTAAAGCGCGAGCTCTTCTTTCAAAAACTTCGCCGTAAACCCCGCCTTGCTTTTTGCAACAACCTCCGGCGTGCCTTGCGCGAGTATCTGTCCGCCGCCGTGACCACCTTCCGGACCGAGATCGATCACGTGATCTGCAACTTTGATGATATCGAGATTGTGTTCGATCACGAGTACGGTGTTACCCTGGTCAACGAGCTTCTGCAAAACTTCGAGCAGGATCCGGATGTCTTCGAAATGCAAACCGGTTGTAGGTTCATCGAGAATGTACAATGTATTCCCGGTTTGTTTCCGCGCCAGTTCCGTTGCAAGCTTTACGCGTTGTGCTTCTCCGCCTGAAAGCGTTGTGCTTTGTTGTCCGAGTGTGACGTAACCCAAACCTACATCGTTCATTGCACGGACACGTTGCAGGATCGATGGAAGCGCTTCGAAAAATTCAGTGGCCTGTTCAATCGTGAGATCAAGAACATCGCTGATACTTTTTCCTTTGTAACGTATTTCGAGCGTCTCGCGGTTGTAGCGTTTTCCATTGCAGCTTTCGCAATGCACGTACACGTCCGGGAGAAAATTCATTTCAATGGTACGCAAACCAGCACCCTGGCAGGTTTCGCATCTTCCGCCTTTCACGTTGAATGAAAAACGTCCGGGTTTGTACCCGCGGATTTTTGCTTCCGGTAATTCGGCAAACAACTGGCGGATATCCGAAAATACATTGGTGTATGTAGCCGGGTTTGAACGCGGCGTGCGGCCAATCGGCGACTGGTCAATGTCGATAACTTTGTCGATGTATTCCAGCCCGTGAATTTTTTTATACGGCAACGGACGTTTCTCGCTCCGGTAAAAATGTTTGCTGAGAATAGGGTAGAGGGTCTCATTGATCAGCGACGATTTTCCGCTTCCGCTCACACCCGTTACGCAAATGAATTTTCCCAATGGAAATTCAACTGTCACATTTTTCAGGTTGTGGCCTGTGCAGCCATCGAGGACCACAGATTTGCCTGTTCCTTTTCTCCGCACAGCCGGAACAGCAATGCTCCGTTTGCCGGTGATGTAATCCGCAGTGAGCGTATCGAAGTTGATCAGCTCTGCCGGAGTTCCCTGCGCCACGATATGTCCCCCGTGAACACCGGCTTTGGGACCGATGTCGAGCACGTGATCGGCGCACATGATCATTTCTTTGTCGTGTTCAACAACGATCACGGAATTACCAATGTCGCGGAGATTTTTTAACGCATCGATCAACCGCACATTGTCGCGCTGGTGCAAACCAATACTTGGCTCATCGAGAATGTACAGGACGCCCACGAGTTGCGACCCGATCTGCGTAGCCAAACGGATGCGTTGTGCTTCTCCGCCAGACAAAGAACGCGAACTGCGGTCGATCGTGAGATAATTCAATCCCACATCGAGCAGGAAACCGAGACGCGTACGGATCTCCTTCAAAACTTCTTTTGCAATAGATTGCTGGCGATCGCTCAAACGCGGTTCAATGTTTTCGAACCAGGCACGCAATTGCTCCAGCCCAAGCGCGGAAAGCTCAGCGATATTTTTTCCATCGATGCGGAAGTAGAGCGCTTCTTTTTTCAAACGCGTTCCTTCGCATTTCGGGCAAACAGATTCGTTCATGTATTCCTGCGCCCATTTCTGCAGGTTGGAAGAACCTTCCTGTTCCTGGCGTGCAAGAAAATTCACAATGCCTTCGAACGACATCGAATAACTCGTACCGGCGCCCTGCGCATCGTTCTTCACTTTGAGCATTTCGTCTGTTCCGTAAAGAATGGCGTTCAATGCTTCTTCCGGAATATCTTTTACCGGATCAGAAAGCTTGAAACCGAATTTTCCGGAGATCGCATCCAGCTGGCGGAATATCCACGTGGGTTTATATTCTCCAATGGGAAGAATGGCACCCGACTTGATGCTGCGCGTTTTGTTTGGAATAATCTTATTGATGTCAATTTCCAGGATGTGTCCCAGCCCGTTGCAACGCGTGCAGGCCCCGTATGGAGAATTGAACGAAAACAAATTCGGTGCCGGATCATCGTACGCGATTCCTGAAGTAGGACACATCAGGTGACGACTGAAATGCCGGGCATCGTTCTTGCCCTGCTCCACCATCATCATCGTTCCTTTGCCGTGGCGCAAGGCCAGTCGCACTGAATCCACGATGCGTTGTTTGTCATCGGCCTTCACCTCGATGCGGTCGATCACAATTTCAATGTCGTGTACTTTGTACCGGTCAAGCTGCACGCGCGATGTAAGCTCTACGATTTCACCATCGACACGCGCGCGCAGAAATCCCTGCTTGCGGATCTGCTCGAACAGTTCGCGGTAATGTCCTTTTCGCCCTTTAACTACCGGTGAAAGAATGTAAACTTTCTTTTTGTCGTACGATGTGAGAATGAGATCGATGATCTGTTCATCGGCATAACGCACCATTTTTTCACCGGTCACGTACGAATACGCATCACCGGCACGTGCATACAGCAAACGCAGGAAGTCATAAATTTCCGTGATCGTACCAACCGTGGAACGTGGATTTTTATTGATGGTTTTCTGCTCGATGGAAATTACCGGGCTGAGTCCTGTGATCTTGTCTACGTCGGGTCTTTCGAGATCACCGAGAAACTGCCGCGCGTACGCAGAAAAAGTCTCAATGTACCGGCGTTGTCCTTCGGCGTACACGGTATCAAATGCCAGCGACGATTTTCCGCTGCCACTCAAACCGGTAATCACAACGAGTTTGTTTCTTGGAATAGAAACATTCAGGTTCTTGAGATTGTGCGCACGTGCACCGGAAATTTCCAGTGTTTCATTTTCGCTTTCTGCAATTGCGGGCAGTTCAGTCATTCTTCCTCAATATTATCTTCGCGGGATGACGATCTCTTCACCGGTCTTTGGTGTAAGACTTTCATCACGCTTGTTGAACTCAAGCAGGTAATTTTTTTCGATTCCGAATTTTGCGGAAATGCTGTTCCAGTCTTCTCCTGCGCCTACGGTATAAATAATCGAGCGTGATGCAGAATCCGCAGTGATGTCGGCCTGCGTTACGAATTTAGAGGTATCCGGCTGGTTGGCATTTACACCGGGCGGAAGCGCTTCGTCTTCGAGTCCATACAGCGTGGTGCCTTTGGCGGGAAGCTGGATCGTGTATGTTTTTTTCTCCGCGTTGGTCAGCGAGCTTTTCATCAGCCACGGGTTGAGCGTTTTCAAAACTTTGTACGAAGTCCCTTTGGAAATGGCGAATGAAGCGAGGTCCGTGATGGATGAATCTACCGTTATGCGCGTTACGGGAATAGGCGGGTAAAGGTCCTGCTTGCGCAAGTGGTAGCCGTATGCTTTCGGTCGTGAAATAATTTCTTTCAGCGCAACGATGCGGTAAATGTAACGCGCTGTTTCTTCGTTCAGAAACAGGTTGTAGTAACTGTCGGTTTTCTGTTTCGCAATCTGCTTATCGATTCCGCCCATGCCCAGGTTGTACGAAGCAGCAGCCATGGTCCAGTTTCCGTAACGTTTGTGCGCATCGAGTAAAACTTTGCACGCTGCTTCAGTCGATTTCTCAAGATTGAAACGTTCGTCTACTTCCTCGGAAACTTCGAGATTGTAATGTGTTGCCGTAACTTCCATGATCTGCCAGAAACCCGATGCTTTTTGCGGAGAAATGGCATTGGTCAAACCGCTTTCGGCAAGCGCCAGGTATTTCATGTCATCGGGTACTCCGTTCTTTTTTAAGATCGGTTCGATGATGGGAAACCAGCGCGCGGCACGTTTGTGAAGCAGCACAGTTTGCGATTGCCAGTATGTATTCACAAGCAGTTCCCGTTCGAGCGCTTCCCGCACGGTGAAATCTTCAACCGGAATTCCTTCCCCGCAAAAGTTGATGTCTTTCGGAATGGTGATGCCGAATACTTTGTAGTTGGATGTAAAATACGTGCGGTAGTCTTCATCCGACACGGGATCGCTCACCGAGAAGTTGAACAGCTTGATCAGGATCACGAGCAGCATGAGCGAAGGAATCGCCAGGAGGTGCTTGTACCACCGCTTGAGGAAATCAGATATCTTTTCCGTTCTCTTTTTCATCTGCTTTCGGGGGCTTTGAATAACGGGTGATCGAATAAAGAATGCCGGCTACAACAACCATGTATAAAATAAACGCGGTGATGTAATTCCAGTTCCACGTGGTCAGCGATTTTTGAATCACCACGATGAGAATGAGTGACACCAGTGAAATTCCGCCATAGGTCATGGCTACCTGGCTGTCGCTCAAACCGAGGTACGACAAATGGTGCGTGGTATGGTCTTTTCCTCCGATGAACGGAGAACGTTTTTTCATCAGGCGGTTGATCACTACGGTTGTTGTGTCCACAATGGGAATGAGAAAACCAATGCCTACGCAGATCAGTTGTTTCGAAGGGATCACCTGGTTATCGATATCCGGGTGATTCCAGAAGTATTGAATACCAATAATGGCAAGCACAATTCCGAGAAACTGGCTGCCGGTATCGCCCATGAACAAACGCGAAGGATGCCAGTTGTAAAACAGGAATCCGAGCAGTGCGCCCGAAACACCTACGATAACAATCACGTGTGAGTTGTAATAATCTTTGCTGAGCACCAGCATCAGGAAAGCCTCGAGCAGGATGAACAGGGAAACCACCGCGGTGATTGCATCCATGTTGTCGAGCATGTTAATGGAATTCATTAACGCAACCACCCAGAAAACGGTAATGGCTACATTGAGGTATTCATTGGAGGTAAGTTCAATCAGGTAGCCGGTATTCGCCACGATCAATCCGCACATGCATTGCACGAGGAATTTCAGAAGCGGTTTGGTGTTGTAAGCATCGTCGGCAAGTCCCATGAGAAAAGCCAGTGTGACTGAACCCATCATCCCAAGCATGGGTTTATCCAGCGGAATTAATTTGTAGGGAAAGAAAATGGTGTACGACGCAATCGAGATCAGGAAAAGAAAAAAGAAGGTAATCCCGCCCAGCGAAGGTTTCTGGGTAGGCGCCCAACGGATGAGGTCTCCTTCCATGCGGATTCCCAGGTTGCGTGAAAATCTCAGGAACAACCCGTTCAGCATCAAAGAAATGACGATCGCAGAAATGAAAAATCCGGCGTAAATCAGGATGTAATTACTACTCATTCAGGGGCTGGGTTCAGGGTGCAAAGATACGCAATCTGGCCGCTATCGTTATTTCTGTGGATACTCTGCCAAATCCGGAAGTCTCACGTTTAGCTTCATAAGTGCCCAATGGACTTTAAAAACGGACATTTTCATGAATTTTGATGCTGCTTTTACGGGTACGGGATCAATGGTAGTTTAACTGTTTGAATGATCAGTTAATATTTGTGGAATGGAAACGGTTAAAACCGTTGAGCCGATTGCTGATTCCATTGCCGGGGGCTTAAGCCCCCGGCAATGGAAAGCCCATAGACATTCAACCGCTTAAGCGGTTTTCATAAACCCATAAATGGTAGGCTTCATCCGCGAAAATTTAGGTAGTGTATCAGTTTGAAGTGCCAGTTAATATTTGTGGAATGGAAACGGTTAAAACCGTTGAGCCGATTGCTGATTCCATTGCCAGGGGCTTAAGCCCCCGGCAATGGAAAGCCCATAGACATTCAACCGCTTAAGCGGTTTTCATAAACCCATAAATGGTAGGCTTCATCCGCGAAAATTTTGGTAGTGTATCAGTTTGAAGTACCCGTTAATATTTGTGGAATGGAAACGGTTAAAACCGTTGAGCTGGATTGCTGATTCCATTGCCGGGGGCTTAAGCCCCCGGCAATGGATAGCCCATATACGTTTAACCGCTTAAGCGGTTTTCATAAACGCTTAATATCCAAACTGAGACACTACCAAAATTTTATTCCACGCGGCTCATTTTAAAAACGGATCGTAGCTTTACAGCAGGCGCAAAATTTTTCTTTTCGAAACGGGTGATAATCGCGCGAAAGATGCACATATCATAAAACGGACCCGCATGAACGCAACAATGGACATCCCGCGTACGATTCCCGTGCAAACACCAACCGAACTTTTCGCGGAACTGTATGAACGCGCGTTTCCCGCCGTGGCGCTGTTCGTCCGGAAAATGAACGGCTCCTTCGAGGAAGCGAAAGATATTTTCCACGACGCACTCGTGATCTTTTACGAAAAGCAGCAGGAAAAAACATTCGTGCTGCGTACTTCGCCGGAAGCCTATCTCATGGGTATTGCGAAACACCTGTGGGCGCGGAAATTCAAACTGAACATCAAAGAGCTCGCGACTGATTTTAGCGAAACGGAAATTTCCATCGCGCTTCCCGACGAGCCGGATGTGAGCACGAACCGCCTGCTCGACTTCCTCGAAACGGCTGGGGAAAAATGCACGCGTCTGCTGCGTGCGTTCTATTACGAAAAGCAGCCCGTTAAAACCATCGCGCAGCTGTTCGGTTACCGCAACGAACGTTCGGCCTCGGTGCAAAAATTCAAATGCCTGGAAAAGCTCCGGGAAACGGTGCGTATAAAATCCATTTCCTATGAGGACTTCACTGAATGACATCCGCCGCGCGGAGCAGTTCCTTCTCGGCGAAATGGAACCTGCCGGAGCGCTTGTATATGAAGCCCGTTTGCTCACTGATCCGCAGCTCGCGGAGAATGTTTCGCTGCAGCAGCGCCTGTACAACCTGCTCCGTTTTTATCACCGCCGGAAATTAAAAGCCGAAGCGGAAGCCGTTCACCAGCGGCTGTTCAGCGATCCCGCGAAAAAAGAATTTAGCGAACGGCTGCTTCACCAGTTTAAAAAATAACACCATGTTTCAATCCAACCTGGTTCCTATGGTCATTCACAACGATGGCCAGGGGGAACGCGCGTACGACATTTACAGCCTGCTGCTCAAGGAACGCATCATCATCCTCGGCACCGGCATCAACGATGCAGTGGCGAACGTGATAGTCGCACAGCTGCTTTACCTCGAAAGCGTCGATTCGCAAAAGCCGATCAACCTGTACATCAACAGTCCGGGCGGGCACGTGTACGCGGGTCTCGCCATCTACGACACGATGCAGATGATCAAAGCGCCGGTGTCGACGGTAGCGATCGGGATCACGGCGAGTATGGGAACGGCGCTGCTCGCGGCGGGTGCGACAGGTAAACGATACGCACTTCCGCACGCCACGGTCCACATGCATCCCACCGGTGGCGGCGCGCAGGGCTATACAGAAGACGTGCGCATCGCAACGCACGAGCAGGAGCGGTTGCAGGCACAACTGTTTCATCTTCTCGGAAAACATTCGGGGCACAGCTGGAAAGAGATCGAGGAATTTTTTCTCCGCGATAAATACCTCAGCGCGCCCGAGGCGAAAGCGTACGGCCTCATCGACGAGGTGCTTGGCGACACGAGCGACGTGATCCTGCTGAACAGTGTGCCGTGCTCGGTGCAATTGTTCGGCGAGCTGACCCGTTCGACATCCCCGCTGGGATACGGCCGCAACGCCGGGACGAACGATCAATAAATTTAACAGCCGCCCGGCCTGCGGATCATGGGACTGTCCTGATGGGGGCATACCCCATGATCAGGGTATTTGCAGCATATTATCAGGTGATTGAGTGTATTTTATTGATAATCATCTGATTAATACACTAGTTTGAGTAAGTAAGTTTTTCAAAAAAATGACTTATAAGCCAGTCCGAAAGTCCTATTTTTATACTGGCGCATTTTATGAAACATTGACTTAAGGTTAAACTTGTTGATCGGATGTGGATTTTACGAATCAAAAATCAAATTAATGAAACAACAAATGACCCGACTTAGCCGGCTTTTCTCTGTGATGGCGCTGGCTGTAATTGGTTATGCCGTGCCGGCAACGGCGCAGGTAGCCACTACGTACACGTTTAGTCAATCGGCCGGAACGTATGTTCCACTTGTGGGCGGAACCCAATTGGCCCAGAACGCAAACCTGGATGAGAATGTGTATCCGGTATCCATTCCAACGTTCTATTTCGACGGAACGTCTTACCAGAGCATTTTCGTAAGCACTAACGGTTTTATTACGTTCGGCAGCTACATGCCCGACATATATTTTTACAATCCACTTTCCAGCGCAGATCCTTATGACGGTTGCGTTTCTGCTTTCGGAGGTGATGTTGCGGCAGCCCAGGCTGCGGCAGGTACACGTAATCTCACTTATGGAATGCAGGGAAATGATTTTGTCGTTCAATGGCAAAATGTCCGCCGCTACCAGATAGCAGGAGAGCGTGTCAGTTTCCAGATCCGCCTGAATACAGTAACGAACCAGATCAACATTGTGTATGGTGGTTCATTGATTCCAGGAAATGACCAGGTCTATCCGGAAATCGGATTGCGCGGACCGGATAATACGTTCGCTACGAATGTCAACAACCGTAGCGTTGTAGCTGCAACAGGAGCATGGATCAATTCTACAGCAGGTGCAACGAATACCAGCACATGCATGTATGATTCAAACAACCCGACTGTAGTTCCGGCCGTGGGCACCACGTTTACATGGACACCTGCACCTATTGACATGCTCGTTTCTTCACTCGTATCGCCAGGATTGTCGGGCTGCTACGGCCGAAACGAAACGGTTTCCGTACAGATCAAAAACATCGGTGGTGCGGTAATCAACTTTGCCACAACACCGGTTACCATCAATGCAAGTGCAACAGGAACGAACCCTGTGATTTTTACACCGGTTGTTGTAAATACAGGCACGCTGGCTATCGGAGCTAGTCAGACAGTTGTCATCACAACTACTTACGACATGTCGGTTGCCGGCTCGTATGTTTTTGATGCATCCACTTCTGTGATTGGCGACAGTCACGTATCTAATGACGGTATGGCTTCTGTAACACGCGAAAGCCACACACCTGAAGTAATCGCATCATCGGATGTTGCCATTTGTGACGGATCAATGACCACGCTCGGTACTACGGCTACCGCGTTCAATTACGATGCGACATTCACCAATAACACGCCGCTTGCGATTCCGGACGATACACCGGCTGGCGTTAACTCAACTATCGTCGTTAGCGGGCAACCTGTTCCGGCTTCATCAGTTTCTGTGCGCATTGAAAATCTCATGCATACGTATGATGCCGATCTCACGATCACACTGACTGCTCCGGATGGATCAGTAATTATCCTTGCGCTGGAACCGGGTGTTGGTGATGACAATTTCACGAATACGTTATTCACCGCTACGGCAACAACACCGATCAGCATGGGAATAGAGCCTTTTACTGGTCCGCATCTTCCCGAAGAACCTTTCTCCAACTTAACAGGTTTGGCGAATGGTACATGGACACTCCACATCGAGGATAACTATGCAGATGATGCCGGTACGCTCTTCAGCTGGTCGATCCTTATTCCTGTTGCAAACAGTGTCTCTACGTACGCTTGGACACCTGCGGGTAGCCTCAGTTCTGCGACGGTAAGCAATCCGGACGCAACACCTGCTTCGACCACAACCTATACAGTAGTGGTAACGGATGCGAGCGGCTGCACAAACAGCGACGAAGTAACTGTAACGGTAAATCCTATTCCTGCTGTAGTGGCCAATTCAACAGCCAGCACAGTGTGCGACGGTTCACCGGTTACACTCACCGGCGGCGGCGCAACTTCATACACATGGACCAGCAGCGTAACCGACGGTGTTGCATTTAATCCATCAGCTACCGATACGTATACAGTAACCGGAACCGATGCGAATGGGTGCACAAACACCGATATGATCACGGTAACTGTAAATCCGGCACCGCCTGTTGTAGCCAATACAACCGCAAGCGCTGTGTGTGATGGTTCTTCAGTAACGCTCACCGGCAGCGGTGCAACAAGCTACTCGTGGACCAGCAGCGTAACCGATGGAGTTGCATTTACACCAGTAGCAACGGACACGTATACAGTAACCGGTACCGATGCGAATGGCTGTACAAATACAGACGTGATCACCGTTACAGTAAACACAGCTCCAACTGTAGTGGCGAATTCAACAGCAAGCGCAGTATGCGATGGTTCACCCGTAACGCTCACTGGCAGCGGTGCAACAAGCTACACCTGGACGGGTAGCGTGACCGATGGTGTTGCGTTTACACCTGTTGCAACGGATACATATACCGTGACAGGAACAGATGCGAACGGCTGCACAAACACAGACCTGATCACAGTAACAGTAAATACACTTCCAACAGTGGCGGCGAACTCCACATCAAGTGCAGTGTGCGATGGTTCGCCTGTAACACTCACGGGCAGCGGAGCAACAAGTTACACATGGACAAGCAGCGTAACGGATGGTGTTGCGTTTACACCTGTTGTAACAGATACATATACTGTAACCGGTACGGATGGGAATGGTTGCACAGCAACGGATGCGATTACTGTAACTGTGAACGCACTTCCGGTGGTAACCGTTTCATTGCCGATTGATACGCTCTGCCTCAATGATCCTTTGTTTACACTCACAGGTGAAACCCCAGTGGGTGGAACATGGAGCGGCCCGGGTGTAACTGGTAACACGTTCGATCCAATGGCTGCCGGTTTAGGAATTGCCACGATCGTGTATATGTATACCGATGCAAACTCTTGCAGTGCTTCAGACAGCGCAGAAATTGTTGTGGATGTTTGCACAGGCATCGTCGATGCGGCAGGCTTCAACGCTTCTGTATACCCGAACCCGACAACCGGGATGTTCACTATTCAGCTCAGCGAAACACCTGCAGAAGGTGCAAGCGTGGAAGTGCTGAACAGCCTTGGACAGGTAGTTGATGCCTTCACAATGACTGCAACAACCAAACAGGTTGATCTCAGTGCAATGGAAGGTGGGCTGTACACGGTACGCATCATCAGCGGAAATGTTGTAATGACACAGCGCATTGTAAAACAATAAATTTTGCCTGGTTAAATGAAGAGAGGCTGTTCCTGATGGAGCAGCCTCTTTTTTTTGAGACATATCAAATCAGAACAAGCAATGGTAAATCATGAATTGTTATGCACGCAAAAAAAATAACCAGGCGGCACGGCGACACAGCGCTCAATATTTGACACCCATTACCCGCGTCGGCAAGGCGCTGGTAAATATCACTTCGTGACATCATTACACAAACACATTTGGGGTATCACATTAAATCGCGCAGCGATTTACTCCGACGCTGTGCCGCGCGGGAAGCAGATTTCAAAACCAACAAACGCCGTGTCGCCGTGGTTATTTTTTTTACGCAGAAGCAAGGCATGATTTGCCACTTTTAGTTGCAGCAGGAAGTATCAGTAATCAAACGGACTGGTAAATTTTTCCAGCAATTCTCCTTCAAGATCCTTCGGCGACAACAGCGGATTTGAAATTCCCCAATTGATCTTTAGCGCCGGATCATTCCACAACAAACATCCTTCGCTGGCCTTGTTGTAAAAGCCGGAACATTTGTACTGGAAAACAGAATTGTCTTCCAGCGAAAGAAAACCGTGGGCAAAGCCAACCGGGATAAAAAACATCAGGTTATTTTCTGCGGAAAGCACAATGGATTCGTGCCGTCCATACGTAGGCGAACCTTTGCGGATATCCAGCACCACATCGAGTACGGATCCTTTGAGTACGCGCACCAGTTTGGCTTGTGCATGTGGTGGAGCCTGGAAATGCAATCCACGCAATACGTTTATTTTCGAAACGGATTGGTTGTCCTGTACGAAATCGTCGGTGATACCTGCTGCAACAAAAGCATTTCGGTTGTATGATTCCCAGAATTGACCACGGTCATCAGCAAAAATGCGTGGTTTAATGATTGCCAGTCCCTCTATTTCTGATCTGATTATCTCCACTTTATTTCCTTGAAAAAATGCGTTTAAAAATTCCACGTTTGGGTTTGACCTGCTCATCGTAGTATCCGTAACCATACCCGTAACCGTATCCATACCCGTAACCGTATCCAACGCCGGAAGATTTTCGGTCGACATCCACACCATTCAACACCACAGCCAGCCGGCGGATGTTGTTTTCGTTGTGCAGTCGATCTACGATCTGGATAAAGTTCTTACGGGAATATTCCGCGCGGAAAATATAGATCGGGTAATCGGCTTTCTGGAAAATGTGGATACCGTCGGTCACAAGTCCAACCGGTGGATTATCGACGATGATGATGTCGTACGATTTTTTGAATTCTTCCAGCAGTTCCTGCATCCGGTTACTGATGATCAGTTCCGACGGGTTTGGAGGAATAGGACCGGCCGTAATGAAGTGCAGGTTTTCCTGCGAGCTGTGACGGATACACGAATCAATGTTGTCGCGCCCGATCAGCAACGTACTCATCCCTTTGTCGTTCGGCACATTAAACCCAAGGTGAATCTTCGGTTTGCGCATGTCGAGGTCAATGATGATTACTCTCTTTCCGGAGTAAGCAATGATCCCGCCGAGGTTGATCGCTACAAACGTTTTTCCTTCTCCCGAGATGGTTGAAGTCACGGCAAGTACTTTGGGCCCGGGCGTATTGTCGATGAACTGGAGATTGGTCCGCAGTGAACGGAATGCTTCCGAGATCAGCGACTTGGGATTTTTATCGACGATCAATTGCGAAACCGGGATTTCGTGTTTGTATTTCGGAACAATACCCAATGCGCTTACTGATGCGTTCGTGTGCCTCATGATTTCGTTGAGACTGTTGATCGTATCGTGGAGCAGGTAACGGATGATGACGAGAATAATACTCAGCAACGTCGCAATAAGCACGCAGGTAAGAATGGTTGTTCTGCTGGCCGGGCGAACAGGCGAAGCGGGCACCATTGCCTTCTCCAGGATCACGTGTTTCGCTGTGAAGCCCGCCTCGGAAATGGAATATTCCGTTTTCTTTTCGAGAAGAAGATTGAAGAACTTTTCGTTGATGTCGTACATCCGCTGCACTTCGGCAAAACGGAACGAGCTGTCATTGCCGTTCTGCGGTTGCTTGTGTGTGTAAACGCCCATGCGTTGCGCCAGCGCATCGCGTTTGATCGTTGTTTGCTGAAGTATGGCTTCAACGCTCTTTGCAATAATGGACTTCTGAACGGCGATCTGGTAATCGTATGATTTGATCACGTCGCTTTCAGGCGTTACGGTATACAGCGCTTCTTCACGCTCACTCACCAACCGCGACAGATTAGCAAGTGGCAAACTCAGGGCCTGTCCATTATCAGTATTGGAAAGCAGCGCCATGATGGATTTGACATCCGTTTTTTCATCCGCGAGTTTCAGGTACACGGTTTGCAAAATCTGAAGCTCCAGTTCAACTTCGGTCAGTTGCGTTTCAAGTGAACCGTACCTTCCGAAATTAAATTCCTCCAGTGCCGGATCGCGCTGTGGTCCCAGCAACCGTTTGTATTTCGCCAGCGAATCTTCTGAAGACTTCATCCGCGATGTAACCTGTCCCAGTTGCTCGTCAATGAAGAGAATAACTTTTTTCGCGCTTTCGCTCCGGCGTTCCACATCGTAGTCAATGTATTCGTTGGCTACGCAATTCGCAAGGTCATAGGCTTTAACCGCATTATTCACTTCGAATGAAATGCGGACAGTCTTCGCAGCTTCGTTAATGAGTACAACAAACAACTGCGGCGCATAAATGTCGGCCAGGGTTTCCGGATCGTTCAGCGTGAAATAATACCTGTTGCTGCCCTCGTCATTGGCAAGCATGCTCTGCAGCTTCGGCTTATCGATCGAAATCATGATCGAAGCGTCAGTAAATTCGACCCAGGTGTTTTCCTTGAAACTGCGCTCAACCGGAACGCCGTTCTCGATCATTGTTATTTTACCGGTCGATAAATCCGGGTTGAATGCAATGTCGTTGTGCCTTCCGTATGCAGACGGTGTTTTAATGATGTACGAAACCGAATAGGGCGAAGACCGGTAATGTTCATTCGTTTTGATCCGTCCTTCGGCGTAATAACTGATCTGCAACGGAAGCTTGGTCAGCGCGCGCTTGAGGAAAACTTTCGACCGGATCACTTCAATGGCCGAGGCTACTTCGTTAATGTCTTCCACGAATGCGCTGTTGATGTTCAGCACTTTCGACGTATTGTCGATGTTGATCTGGAGAATGGTTGCTGCTTCGTAATAATTCTGCGAATAGCGGAGATACAGCCACGACGTTGCGCAGGCGGTAAACATCAGCAGGGCAATCCAGATCAGGCTTTTTTTCGCAATGAAAAGGAACAGGCCGAACTCGAACTCAACGCTGAAATTCGTCAGACGTTCTTTGTATCTGTCGAACGTCTCGTTCCGATCATTCATCTGAGCCTGTAGCATGGGGTCAGAGTCGGGAGAAGAGGAAATACAGGGTTACGGCGGTAGAGAATAAAGACACAATAGGAGCGACTTCGGTAAGTGTACGTGAAGCAAACTTACGGCGCGGCTCGATGTAAATAATATCGTTCGACTGAACAACGATGCTGCCTTGCTGTATTCCTTCTATTGTCGATAAATCGATCAGGTAAACATTGGGATGCGCCGGATCATCGGTCGGCCGTATTAATTTAATCTTGTGCGCTTTTCCATTGGTAGAAATGCCGCCGGCCAATGCGATTGCTTCGAACACCGTGGTGTTATTATTCTGCAGCTGGATCACCTGCGCATCGCCCGCTTCTCCCGGGAAAATGGTAACCCGCCTGTTTGCGACCTTCACAACTGCGAATGGTTTCACGTAATATTTCGAGTACCGCTCTTCCAGGTGAATTTCCGCCTCGCGCAAAGTCATGCTGTCGAGGTTGACCAGGCCCAGGATCGGAAGTTTCACATTCCCTTCACTGTCCATGTAATAGTCAAATCCCTGGCGCACCATCGCGTTGTTGTTCTGCCCGGGACCTGCACTGATAAGGTCAATCATTTTGTATCCGTCATTCGCAAAAAGCCGGAATTCAATAACGTCATTGGGAGCAAGCCTGTATTCGGTGGCAAAAGTTGCGGAGTCCAGTTTCAAGGTATCAAACTCGTATCCACGCGGAGTGGTGAGCATCACGTTGGGATACAATACGCGGCAACTGGTCATGAACAGGATGAGTACGGGGGCAAGTACAATAAAAACCCGGAATAAATTGCTGTGTTTCATAGGGCGGCTATGACGAAGCTACAAAGTTATCAAAATTGCTCATTTTTGAGCCTTTTTAAGCAACAATCCCGAATACAGGCGATTTACGTCGCTAACCAGGCGCTGGTAGTGATAGTTTTGAATCACCCGCGATTCGGCTTTTTCGGCCATAGCGGAGCGCAAAACAGGGTCTTCGGTAAGTTTCAGCAGGTATTTTGCAAAGGTTGAATCATCGCCTGGCCGACAAAGAAACCCCGTGGTTTCGTGTTCAACGATATCTTCAACGCCACCAGCCAGCGTACTTACAACAGGGCAGGAGGCCGCATGTGCTTCGATCAGGCTAACCGGTGTTCCTTCGTTCCAGGAAGTCAAAGCAACAATGTCCGTTGCAGCAAGAACCGTATCCACGTCTTTGATCCATGATGTAAAAATCAAGGGTGCAGGTCCGGCTTGACTGCTGAAAGGGATTCCAAGTTCCCGTGCTTTTTCTTCAATCCCGCTCCGCGATTCTCCGTCGCCCACGATCAATGCGCGCACCGGGTGTTGTGATTGTTTCAAAACCTGCGCGAATGATTCGAGGAACATCGCATGGTTTTTCACAGGCACCAAACGACCGATGATTGAAATCACGATTTCATCCTGGCCAATGTTCCATTGTTCGCGGAAAGCTTTACGTTTTTCTTCGCGGTTTGTACGGAAGCGATCCAGGTCGAAACCCAGCGGAATAACGTGCACTTTATCGGGCATGCAAATACGATGATCAATCGTCAGTTCTTTTTTTTGCTGGTTGCTGATCGCAACAATGGCGTGGGTACGTTTCGCGAGATAACGTTCGATCTGTTTGAAAACAGTTGTTTTGATTTTTCCGAAATACGAATGAAAAACATGCCCGTGAAAGGTGTGAACGATCACCGGAACTTTTTCCTTGATCGCTGCAAACCGTCCGAGTGCACCGGCCTTGGAAGCATGCGTGTGCACAATGTCGGGTTTGAACTCGCGGATGATTTTCCGGATCTCTTGGTATGCTTTGTAATCGTTGAGCGGGTTGATGCTTCGTTTCATTCCACCAATGATCCGCGGTTCGAGTCCAAGACTGCGCACAATGTGATCGGAACTTGCTTCAGATTCGTCCTTCTCTCCACCAATGAGCAGGGTTTCGTATTCCGGAGCCAGGTATTTGCTGAGGTACGAAACGTTGTAAGTAGGGCCGCCGAGATTGAAACGATTGATGATGCGGAGGACTTTCGGCATACAAACTAATGTGCTGATTATTGATGTGCTGATTTGCTGATGCGCACAAAAAGCCAACGCACTGGTGCAAGTTACGATTTAATGATGTGCTGATTTCCGATTTGCTGATGCGCTGATGGTGTCGGGCCATCGAACGTCACACCGAGCGGAGCCGAGGGAGGCAAGCAAGGTGCACATCACTACTCGTAGTATGCTCTCTCATGAAGCTATTGCCTGGGCGCTTTGTTTTCCCGGTACAGCAACCTTTGCGTTTTCCTTTGCGCCCTTAGCGGCGGCGGCCCTGAACCTGACGAAGGGCGTCTATTGGGACACACCCGCTTCACCAGAGATTATCCGTCGCGCCCAAACCGGGACGGATCACTTCGAACGCTCCGCCGGTAGCATCAATCACCGTCGAGGTTTCCATGTTGGGGTAACCACCGTTGATCACGAGATCGACGAGGTCTTTGTATTTTTCAAAGATCGCTTCCGGATCAGAAACAAATTCCAGGAGTTCTTCGGGACTGGAATGCGCGGAAGAAGAAACAATGGGATTACCGAGTTCGCGAACAATTTCACTGACAATTGTGTTGTCGGGAACGCGGATACCGATCGTTTTTTTCTTGTGAAGAAAAAATTTCGGTACGCGGTGATTGGCTTCAAGAATGAATGTGTACGGCCCGGGAAGCGCTTTTTTCAGAACGCGGAAAACAGGTGTGTTGATAGGTACCGTAAAATCAGACAGGTGCGAGAGATCGTGGCAGATGATGGAGAAGTTGGACTGCGCAACCGGTATTCCTTTCAGCTTGCACAAACGTTCGAGCGTGAGCGGTTTGGTAATGTCGCACCCGATTCCATACACCGTATCTGTTGGATAAATGATGATGCCACCCAAACGCAGTATATCCGCCGCGCGTTTGATGGCGAGGTGATCGGGTTTGTCGGGATTGATATGTAGTACAGACATTAGACGATAGATGATAGGCGATAGTCCGGCTACGGAACAGAGTTACGATCGAAACATCTTCAAAGACGATTGTACCGGAAACGTTCTCCCGTCTCCCGTCTATCGACTCCCTACGCAAACTTTTTTGCATCTGCCAAAAACTGCGCGAGGCCGTTGTCGGTCAGCGGGTGCTTCAACAAGGAAAGGATCACGCTCAACGGACAGGTAGCCACATCAGCGCCGATTTTTGCACATTCGATGATGTGAATCGGGTGACGGATTGATGCTGCTAAGATCTGTGTGGTGAAACCGTAGTTATCATAGATCGTTCTGATTTCTTCAATCAGGTTGAGCCCATCAACGGACACATCGTCCAGGCGACCAATGAATGGCGATACGTATGTGGCTCCCGCCTTGGCAGCAAGCAGTGCTTGTCCGGCAGAGAATACCAGGGTACAGTTGGTCTTGATTCCTTTGGAAGAAAAATATTTGATTGCGCGAATACCGTCTTTGATCATCGGTACTTTCACAACAATCTGTTTGTGCAGTTTCGCAAGTTCTTCGCCTTCACGGATAATGCCTTCGTAATCGGTCGAAATCACTTCCGCGCTTACATCTCCGGTGGAAATAGTGCAGATGTCGACATAGTGTTTCATCACGGCTTCTTTGCCTGCAATGCCAACCTTCGCCATCAGTGAAGGGTTCGTAGTTACGCCGTCAAGTACACCTAATTCCTGTGCTTCTTTGATTTGTGCGAGATCTGCTGTGTCGATGAAGAATTTCATGAGTTATGAATGATTTAGAAAGTGCAAAAATACTCGAATGAGCGGAACTTTTTATGAGGTGTTATTAATGTGCTAATAAGTTAATGTGCTGATTTGCTAATGTGCCTTGTCCAACCTCGGCTCCGCTCGGTTTGACAAGCGGTTTCAATACACCCGTGTGATTCGAAGGACGATTTCTACACGTCTCTCAACAAGACTTTTGATAGGGTCCACTTGTCAGACCGAGCGGAGCCGAGGTCAGGCAAGATGTGTGAGCGCATCAGCAAATCAGCACACCAGCAAATCAGCACATTCCGCACACACCATTAATCAGCAGATCAGCGATACAATTCGTAATAGACGCAATCCAGCACCTTCCCATCCAGCGTGCGGAAATCCCGTTTGGCAAGACCCGCTTCCCGTGCACCGAGTTTTTTCGCTACCGCAATCGAAACCAGGTTTTCCGGCCAGACCCGCAGGGTGATTTTTTCGAGTTTCAGTTCTGAAAATCCCCAGTCGGCGAGCATTTTCGCTGAAGCGGTTCCGTATCCTTTACCAGCTTCCTCGCCGTCGATAAAATAACCCATGTCGCATTTCGGGACCGACCAGTCAAACTTCGTAAACAGCACGTGACCAATGAGCCGTTCCTCCGGCATTTTGAAAACACCGCAAACGATAAGTGTTCCCGCTTTACGATCGCCCTGCTTGGTAAGCACGTATTGGCGCGTACGCATCAGCGTAGAAGTTCCGGTGAGCGACTGCGGAAAAGTATGGTAGAGTGATTCCCGGTTTGCCTTCATCATTTTATACAAAGCGACAGCATCTTTCAGTCCATACGGACGAATGAGCAGCGTTTTGTTTTCGATTCTGGGAACGGGAATTTTCACAACAGGGCAAAAAAAGTGGGTAAGCTACTTACATCGCACCGCTCAACCACTTACCCTTGCTCCCTTCCGGACCTGGGGGATTCAGCAGGAGCTGGTCGTATAAGACTTACCCGGGACAAAGGTAGAAAAAGTTTCGGGTTTCGGGTTACGTGTTTTTTGTTTAACCCGAAACCCGAAACACTTACTTTTGCGTCAGTCATGAGCAATCCCTTACACATCCGGACGGTCGACGTCACCCGCTATATCGCTCCGTTGCGGGAAGGTGGTTCTTTGCCTGCGATTGCGGAAGCTGACGACCATTTTAATTATGTGATCAAGTTTCGCGGGGCAGGTCACGGTACGAAAGCGCTCATCGCCGAATTCATTGGCGGAGAAATTGCACGCGCATTGGGTTTCCGGGTACCGGAACTTGTTTTTGCCCGGCTCGACGAAGCCTTTGGCCGTACAGAAGGTGATGAGGAAATCCAGGAACTGCTCCGAAAAAGTCACGGACTGAATCTCGGTCTGCATTTTCTTTCCGGTGCTGTTACATTTGATCCCGTACTTACAAAACCGGATGCATTGACCGCTTCGCGGATCGTGTGGCTGGATGCGTTCCTGACGAATATCGACCGCACATTCCGGAACACGAACATGCTCATGTGGAACAAAGAACTGTGGCTCATCGATCATGGCGCTGCGCTTTATTTTCATCACAGCTGGACAAACTGGGAAACACACGCGAAAAGCTCGTTTGAACCTATCCGCGATCACGTGCTTCTGCCGCAGGCTTCAGAGCTTGAACGGGCCAACGAACAAATGCGTCCGCTGCTCACACCGGAATTGCTCGGTACGATTGTTCAGTTGCTTCCGGAAGATTGGCTCACCGGGGAAGGAAGTGATCTCACAGCGCAACAAGTTCGCAGCACGTACCTTGACTTTCTGACGATCCGTCTTGCTCATTCATCAGTTTTCACTAAAACCGCACAGGATGCACGGAAATCTGCTGTATGAATATGCGGTGATCCGCTTTGTACCGCGCGTTGAACGCGAGGAATTCCTGAACGTGGGCGTTGTTGTGTTCTGCAAACAACACAAGCAGGTACACGTGCTGTTTCACCTCGATGAAAACAAACTGGAGGCCTTTGCTCCCGGTACTGATGTTGCGGAACTGAAGCAATACCTGGAAGCCTTTGCAGCTACCGCATCGGGTTCACCGGAAGGTGGTCCGATTGCACTGGAAGATGCAGCTTCGCGTTTTCGCTGGCTTACTGCAGTCAGAAGTTCATCGATACAAACGTCGCGCCCGCACCCGGGTTTTACAGATGATCTTGCCGGCACCGCAGCACGGCTCCTGGAAGAACTCGTGAAGTAAACTCGCCTTACTCGATGAGCTCAACGATCACGATGTATCCTTCCTGCGTGATCAAACTCTTCTGAATTCCTCCAATGAAACGCTTTCCGCCCGGACTGAAAGACGGCAGCCCCGTCCACACGGCTTTGCCTTTGTATTGCTCGTGTTCCGGCTGGTTGAAAAAAGAAATTCTTTTTTTGCCTGTGCCGTCGGTCTGCATGATCCACCAGTCGGTGCCCTTGTTTTTATTATCGCGGTTCGACATCCATACGATTCGTTTTCCGTCCGGTGTATACGCGCCGTGTTCGTTGTAATCCCCGGTGCCTGGTACACCGTCGGTGAGTTGTTTGATTTCGGTCCCGTCCACATTCATGGTATAAAGCTGGCTGCTCCACGCGGACTTTGTGGCCATACTTCCGCAGTAAATAATCCGCTTTCCATCGGGTGAAAATCCATAACATTCAATGAAGGAATGATATCCCGGAAACAGGTCCTTAACGTTCGAGATCGCCGGAACGCTGTCTTTCCCGAATGAAAAATCGGCGAGCTTCACCGTCCAGAAACCAAAATGCCGTTCCGCGTTCATAATTCCCGGGCGACGGTACCGGTCGGTCCAGATGAATTTTGTTCCGTCCGGAGAAAAACGTGGTGCAATAACTCCGTGATCAAAATCATTGGGAATATCCACGAGCTTGAAGCACTTTTTACCGTCGATGGAAATGATCCATATGTCGCAATACGCACCAAATCCCGGAAGGGAATTCGCTGATCCCCGCGGATGTTCTTTTTTCTCTACCACGAACGTGATCCACTTTCCGGAAGGATGCCAGGACGGATTTGAAATGTGGCGGTTGGGCAATTCGGGATGATCGCAGGTAATGCACACATCGTATGTGCGATCAGGCGAAGCCACGTGAATGTCGTAATACATGTCTTTGCCTTTCACCGAATAGCACAGGAGGTTTTCGTCTACCGGGCTCCAGTGCGCGTCGAGGGCGGTATCGCGGAAAACAGTGGCCTTAATGGTTTGCGCATGAATCCCGATCGTGCAGATCGCGATCAGGAAAGAAAAGAGTGTTTTCATGGTGAACGAATGTACTCTTTTGACGGAAAGCCGGGAGCGGATGTTACAAACGGGTAGTGGGTCAGTTTCAAACAATAATTAACCACATAGACATAGGAGACATAGGCATAGTTCAAAATGAAGCGCACATAGCATTGCCAAAGGCAATGTTCGATGCTCATGTGAACTCAAACATTCTTACACCTGAGAACCTATGTAAACTATGTCCCCTATGTAGTTGATAAAAAATCAAACCGACCCACTATCTACAAACTGTGACATGCCAGTAACCGGCTTAAAATCTGTTAATCAACCATCGGCCAAACCAAAATTTGTCCCGGTGCGGGGCTTTCTTCTATCTTTGTTCTACCTATGAAAACACGTTTCTCACACGCTGCGGCGTTCGGATTGTTTGCCGGAGTGGCAGCAATGATCTTCAGCTTGCTGATATATCTTGTTGCGGGCCCGATGTCTGCATGGAACTATTTGTCGTACGTCATTGCAGCGATTGTATTCAGCTTCGGTGTGAAAAAGTGGCGTGAGGCAAACGGAGGATTCCTGACGTTCGGACAAAGCTACGTTCACCTGATTCTGCAATCTTTGATTTACGCGGTCATCATGGGTATCTGGGCATTTATATTCTTTAAATACATTGCTCCAGGCGCAATTGAAGATATGCTTTTGATGATGGAAGTTCAGTGGGAAGAACAGGGAATGTCTCAATCCCAGATTGATGCCGGATTGGAGATGACACGCTCCTGGATGACCCCGACTTCAATGATGACCTGGAGTGCCATCATGAATGCTGTTATTTTTGCGGTTGTGAACCTCATCGTTGCGGCCATCATGAAAAAAGATCCGCCAACGCCTTCGTTTCAGCCCCCAGCTCCGTACACCAATTATCCCCCACAAGCATAGCCTATGCAAATTTCTGTAGTTGTACCGTTGTTCAACGAGGAAGAATCTCTTCCGGAATTGCACGACTGGATAGTGAAAGTGATGCAGGCGAATAATTTCTCGTATGAAATTGTATTCGTTGACGACGGAAGCAAGGACAAATCCTGGAAAGTGATTGAATCGCTTTCTGAAAAAAATGCTGCCGTTCGCGGGATAAAATTCAGAAGGAACTACGGAAAATCGGCTGCATTGCAAACCGGTTTTGAAGCGTGCAAAGGTGATGTGGTGATTACCATGGATGCGGATCTCCAGGATAGCCCGGAGGAAATTCCGGACCTGTACAAACAAATCATCACCGACGGTTTCGATCTCGTTTCCGGTTGGAAACAGAAACGCTTCGATCCCATCACCAAAACGATTCCGACCAAGCTGTTCAACTGGGCGGCGCGACGGATGTCGGGAATTAACCTGCACGATTTCAATTGCGGGCTGAAAGCGTATCGCCTCGACGTAGTAAAAAGCATTGAAGTGTACGGCGAAATGCACCGTTACATTCCGGTGATTGCCAAGCGCGCGGGCTTCACGAAAATAGGAGAGAAGATTGTTCAGCACCAGTCGCGCAAATACGGCACCACCAAATTCGGTCTCGAACGTTTTGTGAATGGATTCCTCGATCTCGTATCCATTTCGTTTGTCACGAAATTCGGAAAACGCCCCATGCACTTTTTCGGTTTGCTCGGCACGCTCATGTTTATGCTGGGTTTCTTTGCCGCACTCTGGCTGGGCATTCATAAACTCTGGATTCTGTATTACGAACACGGCAGTGCCGAACGCGTAACCGAAAGCGCCTGGTTCTACATTGGCCTTACCGCCATGGTATTGGGAACGCAGCTTTTCCTCGCCGGATTCCTGGCCGAACTCATTGGCAGAAACTCTCCGGACCGGAATACCTACCTGATTGAAAAAACGGCTGGGGAAGGGATTGCTTAGACTGATCTTCGCTTTTTTTGCCTCAGATTTCGCTGATTGCCCAGATTCCTTACTTGTTAATAAAATTTGAAATTTAACAGATTGCAGCGGATCGCTAGCAGGTCGGTTTGTAGGAGAAGGGCAAGACCCAATTTTACCACCAAGGGCACCAAGTTCACCAAGCGCCTTAAAGTAATTACTTGGTGTACTTGGTGCCCTTGGTGGTTGAAAAACGCGATGATCAGCGTGTGCGTCGTTTGACACTTTTAAAATTGACCCGTTCCGGTCGATCTGCGTAATCTGCGGCAAAACTCTTCCGACCACAATTCCGGACATCAACAACCGTTTGTTAAGAGAAGCCAGTTCCCGATTTGTCACTTTACACCTGTTAATGCTTTATACTCTTGGCCTGCTGTTTGCAGACTCAACAGTATCAATTAATTCGTAAATTTGTACATTATGCTGAAGACGTTGATTTTCAACCTATTTAACTTCCTTTTTCCCGGACAGAATTCCCAAAGGAATGTACCTGTACACATTCGTGTTCGAAGTGTACGGTCGCGTGGTAAATTTATTTTCGGCATTTTGTTTTTGCTGCCAGCTTTTGTGTTCGCGCAGGTGCCCGACGGAATGTATCCGAATACAACCGACGCTAGCGGCAAAAAGCAAGGTGCGTGGAAGAAGAAAGATGAGCAGGGCACGGTGATTTATGTCGGACAGTTTCGCGACGATAAACCGTATGGATTGTTTACATACTTCGATACCGAAGGAAGAAAAATGACCGAGATGAATTTCGGGAATGGCGGAAACGTTGCTTACGCAAAGATGTATTACGTCGATGGAAAATTGCAGGCGGAAGGAAAATATCTCGACCAGAAGAAAGACAGCGTCTGGCGTTTTTATAATGTCGATGGATTGTTTCTTTCCGAAGAGAATTGGCTGAAGGGACAACGCGAAGGTAAATCGGTGGTTTATCACCCGGGAACGAAACAGGCTGCGAGCATTACGCTTTTCAAGAATGGCCTGGAAGACGGACCCTACGTAGAGTATTATCTCGACGGGCAGAAAAAAATGGAAGCGACTTACGTTTCCGGAAACCTGGAAGGAACCGCAACCTGGTATTTTGCTGATGGACGAATCAACATTGTGGGTGCGTACCAGCACGCCGTGAAGCATGGAAAGTGGACGTACTACAATGCAGACGGAACAGTGAAAGGAACCGAGACCTGGAACCTCGGAAAAATGACAAGCCAGGAACAACTGATCAAGCCGGAAGATTTAAATAAAACAATTGAGAATCCGCAAGACCCGAATCACAATCCGGATCCGGGCGGCGGAGGCGGAGGAAATTAAAGTGAAGAGCAAAGGAAAAGTTTTAGTAGCCATGAGCGGTGGTATCGATAGTTCGGTAACAGCGCTCATGTTGCATGAAGAGGGGTATGAAGTGATTGGCATTACCATGAAAACATGGGACTATGCCTCATCCGGCGGATCAAAAAAAGAAACCGGTTGCTGCAGTCTTGATTCGATCAACGATGCACGCATGCTGGCGGTCGACAAAGGATTCCCGCATTACATTCTCGATATCCGCAGCGAATTTGGTGATCACATCATCAACAACTTCGTGGAAGAATATCTCGCGGGAAGAACGCCCAATCCATGCGTGTTGTGCAATACGCACATCAAGTGGGATGCGCTCCTCAAACGTGCCGACCAGCTGGGTTGCGAATTTATTGCAACCGGTCATTACGCCACCGTGCGTGAAGAGAACGGTCGTTACGTTATTTCAAAAGGAAAAGACGCCAACAAGGATCAGTCCTACGTGTTGTGGGGACTGTCGCAGGACAGCTTGAAGCGGACCATTTTCCCTTTAGGAAATTACGAAAAGCCGGCGATCCGCCAGATGGCTGCAGATGCAGGTTACGGAGAACTCGCGAAAAAAGGCGAGAGCTACGAGATCTGTTTCATTCCTGAAAACGATTACCGCGCATTCCTCAAGCACAAAGTTCCTGGTCTTGAAGAAAAAGTAGACGGTGGAAATTTTGTGCGCACCGACGGAACTGTGGTTGGAAAACACCGCGGTTATCCTTTCTACACCATCGGTCAGCGCAAAGGCCTGGAAATTGCTTTGGGCGAACCCATGTTTGTTTTAAGCATTGACCCGGAAACAAACACTGTTGTGCTCGGAACCAAAGAAGAACTCGAGCGTCAAACCATGTGGATCCGCGATTACAACCTGGTGAAGTACGCGAAGCTGCCGGAGAATTTTTCGGCGCTTACGAAGATCCGTTACAAGGATGCCGGTGCAATGGCTACGCTTACTGAAGAAGACGGAAAGATCAAAGTTGTTTTTCATAAACCCGTTACCGGAGTTGCTCCCGGGCAGTCCGCTGTTTTCTACGAGGGAGATGATCTCGTGGGCGGAGGATTTATTGACCGTAAAGTGGAGTTTACACCATTGGTAAATACCACCGCGAAAGCAGAATCAAAAGTGTAATTATGAAAAAAATGTACACCGGTTCATTTTTACGTTCCCGATGGAGTATGCTTCTTGTTCCGTTGCTCTTTGGCGCCGTTTTTACAGGCTGCCGGGACGACGAAGCAGAGACGGATATCGGTTACGGATATTTTCCAACACAGGTTGGACATTGGGTTGTTTACGAAGTTGACTCTACCGTATACGACGATTTCGAGGGCGATACCGACGTGTACCGTTACCAGATCAAGGAACTTCTTGAATCCAGCTTTACAGACAACGAAGGTCGTCCCGCGATTCGTGTAGAAAGATACAAGCGCTGGTACGATCCGAATCTTTCATACGACAGCATTCCGTGGTACCTCTCGCGCGTGTGGGCATTTACGCGCACCACCAATTCGGCAGAGAAGCTGGAAGAGAACGAACGTTTTATCCGCCTTTCTTTCCCGGTGACGCATGGAAGAGCGTGGGATGGAAATGCATTCAACACCATCGGGCGGTGGACGTACACATTCCGCGCGGCGGATGAATCGTATACGATCAACAGCATTGCCTGCGACTCAACAGCACTGGTTGAACAGAAAAAAGAAATCAACGGGCTCACGCACCGCGTATACACCGAACGCTACGCGAAGAATATCGGGATGATTGAAAAAAATGTAATCGACGTGAGTGACGACAACATCGGGCCTGTAGGTACAGTGCCGACGCGGATTCATTCCGGTGTGATTTATAATATACGGATGGTGGACTACGGTCCAAGATAGTACGCAGTGCGCAGTAAAAACAGTGCGCAGTGTTTCAAAGAACATTGATTATGAAAAGAACGTTACTCGCTTTATTTATTTTTTTCTTTGCTGTTGAAGGTTTCGCGCAGACGAAATACTGGGTCCAGTTTACCGATAAAGGAAACAATCCGTATTCGCTTTCAAATCCGTCTGCATATTTATCGGCGCGTGCGATCCAGCGCAGGACCAACCAGGCTATTCCGATTGACTCACTTGATCTGCCGTGCACGCCCATGTATGTGGCAGGTGTCGCAGCAACCGGTGTAACCATTCATGCGCAATCCAAATGGCTCAATGGTGTGGTGATCATTACCAGCGACACCAATGCACTCATCGCCATTGCAGCATTGCCTTACGTGGCAGATACCTTATTTGTTGGATTGCGAACAACCAACACGGGCGATGATGTAAAATTCAGTGATGAAACATTTGAGGCGATCGACGGTTCCACACAACGCACCGGCGATGTAGAATCAACCATGCTCAGTTACGGAACTGCGTTCGACCAGGCCAACCAGGTTGGGGCCGTGTGCCTGCACAATGCAGGATATACCGGTGCCGGAATGGTGATTGCGGTGATCGATGCCGGTTTCCGTGATGTAGACATTCACCCGATCTATGACTCGTTGCGCATCAACGGACAAATTCTCGGGACCTGGGATTTTGTTGCCAATGATACCAGCGTGTATGAAGACAATACGCACGGTGCAATGGTATTGTCGTGCATGGGTGCGAACATTCCCGGAACCATGGTTGGAACCGCACCGCATGCCGATTACTGGTTGCTGCGCAGTGAAGAAGCCGCAACGGAATACATCATTGAAGAATATCTCTGGTCGTGCGCTGCGGAATATGCAGACAGCGTAGGGGCAGACCTGATCAATTCTTCACTCGGTTACACGCAGTTCGATGATCCGGCACAGAATCACGTGTATGCCGACATGAACGGCGACATTGCACCAAGCACGCGCGCGGCAGATTATGCGGCATCACGCGGAATTGTGGTGGTGAACAGCGCAGGAAATTCCGGGCAGAACCCGTGGTTTTACATTGGCGCTCCCGCAGATGCCGACAGCATTCTTTCCGTTGGTGCGGTTGACGTAAACGGAAACATTGCCGGATTCAGTTCGCACGGACCTACTTCAGACGGTGATGTAAAACCCGATGCCTGTGCACGCGGTGAGAATACAGTCATCGTTGATCTCGGCGGAACCATTCAGACCGGAAACGGAACTTCGTTTGCATCACCGGTTTTGTGCGGCGCTGTGGCTTGCCTGTGGCAGGCGCATCCAACCATAAACAACATGACGATTGTGAATACGGTTCGCCAGGCAGGAAGCCTTTTCGCCACGCCCGATTCGAGTTACGGATTCGGTATACCGGATTTGTGTGCAGCGAATTTATTTCTTTCAGGAAGTCCGTTTACACCGGGCAATACAGATCAGATCATCGGCGTTTCTGCCAATCCGTTCTCCAACACGTTCTCGTTTTCATTCTATTCCGCAGCTGAGCAGGACATCACGGTTCGCATTACAGACATGCGTGGAAGAATTATCACGGAAGAAATGATGTTTGCAGCGGGTGGCGCGATCAATTACTACACGATCAACCAGCTGGAAACACTTGCAGATGGCGTGTACGTGCTGAGCGTGATGACGACGAATGGGGTGATTACACGGAATATTGTGAAGAACGGGGAAAATTAATTTACCAAGGCGACACGGCGGCACAGCGGCACAGCGTTCAGTTTGTAACCCGCGCGACGCGGTGCGTGGAAATATCATTTTGTCGTCTCATTTCAATGGGAAATATTTTTTTAATACATTAAATCGCAAAGCGATTTACTCCGTCCTCCGTGCCGCGCGGGTAACATTTGAGTTACGCGCCGTGCCGCTGTGTCGCCGTGGTGAAATAAGAAAGGAATGTACAGTCATACCGTTTGCGAGGAAGGGATTGCTTCGCTTCGACCGCAATGACGTGGTAAAAATCGTCTTCGAAGAAAAAGGATTGCATCGCCTCGAAGAAAGGCAATGAGGTTAAAAAGCCGACGGCACCTGCCCGTAAATAATCTGCAGTTCACTCGACGCGCCTTTCTCCACCGAACGGAAGAAGCCGGATTTAATCACCTGGTCGATCTTTGAATCGTCGATGTACACAGCCAGCACCACATCGCTTCGCGTGAGCACCGAATAGTAAGCTCCGCCTGCGTTCTGTTCGGCCAGCGCTTCATTCACCATGTCCATGATCACCGGACTGCGAAGCCCGTTCTGCGTGGCCAGGTCGCGTTCATACGCCTGTCCGTTGAGTGAGAAGCGGACACCGCGCACGTTGCTTTGCCCGATCGGCTGATCGCTTACTCCGTCCGGTTCAAAATTGCCACGCGATACACGCGACATGTACATGAGAAGTTCTTCGTACGGATTGTAATCGTTCAGCGTGTCGAACATCAGCGTGCAGAAGAACGTATCTACGAAATCGAGAATGTCTTCCTGTTTGTAAATGGAATTCTGGCGGATCTCGGTTTTCGCTTCCTGGTACCATTTGTCTTTCGGATCAACGAGGCCGGTTGCTTCAAACTTGGCAAGTTCAGCGTCGACTTTAGCTGTTGTGTACACGTTGAATTCCTGTTCCGGTTCGATGGCCAGTTCAGGAATGTGCATGATTGAATCAGCCTGTTGCTGCGTAAGTCGTAAAAGTCCCATGCGCGTGATGTCGAGATTGCCCATGAAATCATCGTAGGCACCCGAGTCGCGTGTGGCCGTGAAAAATTCCACGAGGTACAAACGCGTATTCTTATTTGAGTCGGCCAGCATGGTGTTGTACATCCGGTACACGAAATTATCAACCGGCCAGTCTTCGAAGTAATAGAGTTTGCGCGAGTACCACGAATTGCCAAAACGCTGTTCAAACACCACCCACCCGGTGTCTTTGTCGGAAGGCGTTTCCGGCAGGTACTCGTGGCGCACCTGGTTTGATTTCAGATCGGGATACTTTGCACCGATTGTATCACTCAACGCTTTGTATACATCGTGTGGCGCGCGGCCGTTCAGTGCAATGTCAATATCGAGCATATCACCGGCTGCAACCATCAGGTTCTTCATGCCGTTCAGGGAATCTTCGCGGAAGACTTCAGTGAGTGAATCCAATTGCTTCTCCGAATATTTTTTCAGGAAGCCGTTCCGCCGGAGAGTTTGAACACCTTCTTTGAAATAATCGCGCTCGACGACAGCAGTTGTGTCTGGATTTTCTTTCGGCTTATCGTCTCCGCAGGAGAACAGCAATGCGGCAGGAAGAAGCAAGAGGTAGAAGTAATGTTTCATAAGAGGTTAGTGGCCTTCATTATATTGACTGTAATACGCTTCGAACGCATCCATCATATCGCCCCAGGTGAAAACAGATTTCGGGGGAACGGGATAAGTCCGTGCAAAACCGGAGAACGCATTCCATTCGGGTTCGGTCATGCCCAGCTTGCCGAATGTTTCGCGCATCGCTGCAATTTTATTCGCATCGAATGGGGTAGAGCGGAGGCTGTCGAGTGTTGTGATCTGCATGTGCAGCTGCGAATAAGCCTCTGTAGTTTTGAATTCATCGAGGTGAACGATAAAATCATTGTACGTCACCGTGGCGTTGCCCTTTACGCGTTCTTCACTCAGCCAGCTGGAAAGGAGATTAGGAACGACGTAACGAAAATCAAAACTATCGACGCAGTAACCGAGTTCCTGTAAGTCGTACTGCAACTGATCGAGTTCGCTGTCGGAAGGAATTCTCTTTTTCAGGATGGAGCAATCGTGTTTCACGAGAATCTGTTTTCCATCAGCAGTAACGATCGTATCGACAAGGATCGAGTTGGTATCGGTTGTTACGACCTGTGGAGTGTCCGCGCCGTTGTTGCCAGCTGGTTTATCGTCAGTGCACGCTGCGAACAGGAAAAGGAAGAAAAACACCGGGATGTATTTCATGGGGTAAATTTAACGGATAAAGTGGTTCTGTAGTATAATTCGCGAGCCCGGTAAAGTGACGGTTTTCGGCCCGAAAGTTTTGGGTTTGGGGTTAAATGGTTCAGGGTTTCTGATATTCGACCCCTTCAGGGTCGGGGCTTGGCACCGGTCATTTCTTTATTCACATTGAACCCTTTCAGGGTTCTTGCATAGCGACGCTGAAGGCGTCGAATGTGAATAAAAGAAATAACCTCGCGATCGTCACGACCCTGAAGGGGGCGAATATCACTAACCCCGGGTGAGATCCGAAGGATCGTAACCCGGGGTTAGTGATCAAAAAAGAAAAATTCCTTGCTGCCGCAGGCGTAACTCGGAACTTTCAACCCGAAACTTTTTAACCTAAATATTTCCTCCACCAACTCTGAAACACAATCAGCCCCCAAACCCTTGCCGCGCTGTCTCCCGGATCATTCGAATGCAATTGCTTGCGGATATTTTTCACTTCTTCGGGATGAAACAGGCTTTGCTCCTTCAGGAATTTCTCATCCAGGAGCTCATCGATCATCCCACGCAAATCGCCACGAAACCACTTGAGCAGCGGCACTTCGAACCCTTGTTTTTTTCGCGAGAAAATTTCCGGTGGCAGCAGGTCACGGAAAGAGTCTTTGAGGATTTTCTTGCGCTCGTGCCGCGTGATTTTGTAGTCGCAAGGCAACGACATTACATATTCGACCAGTTCATGATCCAGGAATGGAGAACGAACCTCAAGACCGTTCAGCATGCTCATGCGGTCGACTTTGACCAGCATATCACCTTCGAGAACAAGACTGAAATCTGCCCGGAGCACATCGTTCATATCATCCGCGCTTTCGTTGTGGATCAGTGAGCTGTATTCTTCAAAGTCTGCCCGGTCCGCAGCGCCGTCAATCATGAGCCGGTCAAGGTCCTTGCCTGATGTATATCCCGCCCATTGCCAGTACCGTTCGGACGGTTTTATGGACATTCCATTGGAAAATTTTCTCAACTGCCTGATCGTATTCCCGAATTTGTTTTGGCGGGAAGCTGGAAGCAATGCCCACATGCGTCTTCCCGAACGAATGAACGATTCGCGCAGGCCCGGATTTCTCGCAAGATATTCCGCCGCATGTTTGTTGTATCCTGCAAAAAGCTCATCGGCGCCATCACCCGACAACGCAACGGTGACGTGTTTTTTTGTTTCCCGCGCCAGGATATTGACCGCTAATGCAGAAGAATCTGCAAACGGTTCATCCAGGTTTTTGAGATAGGCATGCAGTGAATCAAGCAGGTCATTGTTCGTGAGCGAGAAAACATGGTGTTTGGAACCGATGTGTTTTGAAACGATCTGCGCGTATTCTGTTTCATCAAAATATTTTTCATCTGCATAGCCAATCGAAAAAGTTTCAAGCTGGGCTTTTTGTTTTGCGGCAAGCGCTGAGACGATTGAAGAATCAATTCCTCCACTTAAAAAAGCTCCGATGGGAACATCTGAGATCAGTCGGCGCTGAACCGATACTTCCAGTTTTTTACGCACTTCGGCACAGGCACTTTCATAACTCACAGGCCGTTTACCGGTTTTCAGCTGTTCGTGGATTGTGTACCACCAGGGCTTCTCTAAATAATCAAATCCGGCAGCCCGGTATGTTTGCTGACCTCCTGCATAGAACTTGCTGATGCAACTATTGAATGTGGCCTGCGCAGGCAAATAATTCAGATGCAAATAAGCCTGCAGTTCATCGGGATTGAAACTCACCGGGAAGCCCATAGCGTAAAATGCTTTTGGCTCCGAGGCGAATGCAATGGCATCGGGCGGCGGGCCCATATATCCGTCCAACCAGTTCACCCGGGTATCAGACGATTGATGTCTTGCGTGCCGAATACTGGTCGTCGCAACATACAGCGGCTTTTCTCCGAAACGGTCGCGAGCGACGAACAATGAACCATCTTGCTGGTCATAGATTGCAAACGCAAAAAAACCATTCAACTTATTCAGGCAATCTTTTCCTTCGCGGGAAAAAAGCGTCAGCAGAACTTCCGTATCGCTTTGCGAGCGAAACACACATCCTTCTTTCTCCAGTTCACTACGCAACTCGCGGTAATTAAAGATCTCGCCGTTGAACACAATCGTGTAACGTCCATCGGTTGAAGTGAACGGCTGCGACGCGGCATCGGATGTGTCAATGATTGCAAGCCGTGTATGACCCAGCGCAACATTCCCGTGACGAAACACGCCGCTTCCATCCGGTCCGCGGTGGTGCAATGACTTCACCGCATCGTCGATTTTATCGAGATACTTTTTTCCTTCGGGAGTGAAGGCGAAGACGCCAGTAATTCCGCACATGGCTTAGGTATAAACGCGTTTTCGGTCCGCGTAAAAAATTGTGAGTAGCAGTGGCAGCGGCAGTAGCAGTTTCGCTACTTGATCGCGATCATGGAAATTTCAACGAGCACATCCAGCGGAAGCCGCGAAACTTCTACTGTTTCCCGTGCAGGATGCTCCGATTCAAAACGCGAACCGTAAACACCATTCACCGCCTGAAAGTCGTTCATGTTTTTCAGGAAGATGGTTGTCTTCACCACGTTCGTGAAATCCATGCCGGCTTCGTTCAGGATGCCCTGCAGGTTATTCATCACCTGTTCGGCCTGGTGTTCGATGCTGTGCGGAATTTCTCCGGTGTGTGGATGCTTGCCGACTTGCCCGGAAATAAAGAGCATGTTACCGTGCAATACTCCGTGACTATATGGCCCGATAGGTGCGGGAGCGTTTGGCGAAGTGATGATTTTTTTCATTGGAAAATGTTTGGGTAAATATCGGGAAAATTGAGTTCGGAGTGGGGAGACGGTAGTCGGGAGGCTAAACTTATTTCCTTCGGAGCAAAGTGTCGGGTTATAACGTTATAAACGTGAGTCTATCTTCGAAGGACCCGGGCTTAGCCTCCCGACTCCCGACTCCAAACTCCCGCCTACTTCCTCCACAACGCCATCAAATCCATCGTTATCGCTACGGAGTAATGAATCAGAATCCCCAGGATCACGGAACGGCTCTTCAGGCTCAATGTGCCGAGCACAATTCCCGCAACAATGGCACCGATCGTTTCCGGCATCGGCTTTCCAAAGTGTATCATGCAATACGGAACCACCATCACAAAAATGCTCATGTACCCGAACGATTTTCGCGTGCCGAGCGTGATGAATCCGCGAAAGAAAAATTCCAGCGAAACGAATTGAAAAAAGTAAACCACTTCCCAGATGATAAAGTTCGGCCACAACGATTCTCCCTGCACGAGATAATAGAACGGGTAACGCTGCTGAAAACTTTCCGTCGATGAAAAATAATACACCAGTGGCAACATGATGAGGAGCATGATCACGTACAGCGGCCATCCGTCCATTGAGCCGGAGAATTTCAGGCCCATGTCGCGAAGTTTCATTTTGAAAACAAACCTGGTGAGCAAGGCCGGCACGACGAAATAAACTACGATGATCGTTCCGGCCCACCAGCACAAACTATGCAGGCGTGCATCGGATCCGCTGTTCATGTACGTGTTGAAACTCTTCGCGGCTTCGGTGAAATTCATTCCTTTCAGCACAGCGATCACAAACGTGGGACTGCCCCAGTAATGCACGATCGAAAGTCCGATCGCAGTCCACGTGAGAATGATCATCGCACGGAGATGGTCCTTCTGCGTCGGAGGATTATCGAGCCACAGTTGGTTTTCCTGCGCCCAGGTTTTCTGGAAGAGTTTTTTTATCACGTCAGACCGGGTAACGTGGAAGTGGTGCGGTACTCAACGGAGAAAATTCTTTTTTCTCAAAAAGAAAATGCCCGGTCATGGCAATCATCGCGGCATTGTCTGTGCAATACGCGAAAGGTGGAATACAAACACGCACGTTGAGTTCATCGCCAAGTGCACTTACTGCTTTTCGCAACCCGGAATTCGCAGAAACACCTCCGGCGAGGGCAATGCAGGTGATTTTGCGATCGATGATCACTTGTTTCAGCTTTTTTAACAAATGTCTGATGATGCTGTTTTGCACCGATGCGCAGATATCATTCATGTTTGTGTGCACGAATTGAGCATCCTTCTCTACATGATCGCGTACGAAATACAAAACCGAAGTTTTTAATCCGCTGAAACTGTAATTATACCCGGGAACATTGGCCTCCGGAAATTTAAAACGATCCGGGTTACCATTCGCGGCATGTTTATCGATCAACGGTCCGCCGGGATAGGACAGCCCGAGAATTTTTGCAGTCTTATCGAACGCTTCGCCGGCTGCATCATCCATGGTCTCGCCAAGCACTTCAAAAGTGAACGGATCGTTGACCAGGACCAGTTGCGTATGACCACCGGAAACAGTTAGACATACGAAGGGAAACGAAGGTTTTTCTCTCGGAGAATCGTCTTCGATGAAGTGCGCAAGAATGTGCGCCTGCATGTGGTTCACGGCGAGCAAAGGTTTGTTCAATGCGTGGCTCAAACCTTTCGCGAATGAACTTCCGACGAGCAACGAACCCATCAATCCCGGACCTTGTGTGAATGCAATCGCATCAATGTCTTTAACAGTTTTTCCGGCCTGCTTCAATGCAGCAGAAACAACCGGAATGATGTTCTCCTGGTGAGCCCGCGATGCCAATTCCGGAATTACTCCGCCCCACATCGTGTGAATCTCTTGTCCGGCGACAACATTGGCAAGCAGTTTGCCGTTAGCAACCAGGGCAGCCGCGGTATCATCACAGGATGACTCAATGCCCAGAATAACAGCCATATTGCGTATTTTTGTGTAATGTCGGTTTTAAAGGAGAAAGTTCGCAAAATTATCAAAAAGACCACGAGGTTCCTGATGTGGACCACGGGGATTCTTGCGATTCTCTGCGTTTGTCTCTATTTCGCGTTCCGCAGCCCGGCTTGTCAGACGTGGATCAGTCAGCAACTGGCCGATTACATGTCAGATGAATTGAAAACAAAAGTTTCAATTCAAGGTGTCGATATCAAATTTTTCACCTCCATTGAGCTGGAAGGAATTTACGTTGAAGACCAGCACGGCGATACTTTGCTGAATGCTCCTTCACTTACGGTCAACATCAGCAATTTCAGTTACGGCAATCAGTATGTCTCACTGGATCAGATTACGCTCACGAATGCGACAATCAAACTCAAGAAATACAAAGACGAACGTGGACTGAATTATCGTTTTCTCCTGTTGTATTTCAGATCGGCGGATACAAATACGACACCTCCGCCTCCGGCCTGGAATGTTGATCTCGGCAAAATAAAACTGGAGAATGTTTCATTTGCTTACATCGATACGCGTCATAGTGACGTTGACCGCGGAATGGATTACGAAAACATCCGCACGCGCAATGTGTATGCAACCATCGAGCGCATTGAACCGATGGGAGATTCCACATCCATCTTTCTTTCCGAACTGAAAGCCACGGAGCAATGCGGACTCACACTCACGCACATGGAATCGCGGCTGATGATCGCAGATACGTTCATGAAGTTCAATGATCTCGTGATTCAAACGCCGGGATCAGACATCAAAGGATTCCTGAGTTTTCATTTCGACAGCATTGAAGACATCGAAGACGATTTCATTCACCGCGTAAAGCTGGATTGTCATTTTACCGAATCCATTGTTGAAATGGGCGACGTGGCCTACTTCTCTCCGGTACTGCTCGGTATTCAGAAACGCGTGATGGTTACCGGTGATGCTTTCGGGACCATCGAAAAACTGAAAACGAAAAACATGGATATCCGCTTTGGCAAGAAATCGCGGATCGCCGGAAATTTTGCATTTGACGGATTGCCCGATATTGAAACAACCGACATGCACTTCAAGTTCAAGGAAGCCACCACGAACTACGAAGACCTGAGCGGAATTCCGATTGCCCCGTTCAATGATTCATCGTTTCTCAAAGTCTCTCCGCGTATTGAACTGCTGGGCGACATGCATTTCGTAGGTACCGTGGAAGGTTTCACGCACGATTTCGTTGCTCATGGGAAGCTGCGCACTGACCAGGGAAATCTTGTGCTTGAAAATTTAATCATGTCGCAGGATAGTTTAGCGGATGATTACAACTGGGAAGGCATTCTCACCGCGGAAGAATTTAACATCGGCAATTTTCTTGGCGTTCCCGAAATCGGTCACATCAGCGGTACGGCGAACATGATCGGTTATGGAACAGATGTTCCGTCGATGGTGGCTTCGATGAATGCTGAGTTTAGCGCGTTTGAATTTCACAACTACCGGTATTCGAACATCACCGTAACGGAAGGTTCTTTAGCGAAAGAAGTTTTTGACGGGGTGATTGATGTTCACGATCCGAACGTTGATCTGCATTACGACGGTTACGTGGATTTTGTAAACCCGCAGGACCCGCAATTGCGTTTCACGGCCAGCATTGATTCCGCGAATGTCAGTGCACTTGGCTTTGCAGATACATCCCTGCACCTGATCGTTTCAACCGGAATGGTGTTTAAAATGCACGGCAACAACATTGACAACCTGCGTGGAAGTATCTCGTTGAGCCAGTTGAAATTCAGTAACACCACCGACAGTTACGAACTGAATGAGATGACACTGATCTCGACTGAGAATGCCGGGCGTCGCGAAATGTATTTTTTCTCCGATTTCGTGAGAGCTGAAATCAAAGGACAGTTTGAATTATTAAAAATTCAGGAAGCCATATCCGACGTGATGACCGCTTACTTGCCGGCGTATTTCCCTCCGCATGCAAATCACGACAAGCACGAAACCTTTCAGCATTTTGATTGGACAGCAACTTTTGGAAACAATACAGACGCGCTGGCCGCATTTGTTCCAAAATTAAAAATTGCCCCGCGTACGTTTTGCCAGGGCAGTTTCAACCAGGAAAGCAGGGGCTTTACTTTGGTTGTGGACAGCGACAGCATCCGGTACGATCGTTACCAGTTTCAACGGATCAGCATTGCCAATAGCCAGGGGAATGGCGGCAAAGCCCAGTTGCACGTGGTCATTAACCGCGCGCAGATCAACGACACCATGGGATTCGATGCTATTCGTTTTGATGCGACAGCGGGAAGCAACGTGATGAATTCTACGTTGCAGTGGAACAACGTTACTGAACGCGGAAATCACGGGGTGATAGCAACCGAAGTTGTATTTGAGAATAAGAGAAGCCTGCAACTTACCGTTGAGGAAGCCACCAGTATAACCGTGAATGATACAACATGGCAGGTTGACCCAACCAACTTTGTGCGTAAGGATTCATCGACATTCTGGATCAAGAACCTGGTCTTCCGGGCTGGATCGCAAACGATCGGTTTGAACGGAAAAGTATCCCGTAATCCGAATGATCACCTGGATATTTCCCTCGACCGATTCAATCTTGCTGCACTCAATTACCTGGTCGAAAGTGAAGGCATAAGCATCAGTGGTTATTTATCAGGGTCAACTGTTCTCTCCAGTTTGTATGATGAACCTAAGTTCACGGGCAATTCAGTTTTTACCGGGTTACTGATCAATAAAGAAGTAATCGGAGATGGCACTATTGATGCGATCTGGCAAGGTGAGAAACAGGCGGTCTACATCAACGGGAAGTTCAACCGGAAAATGATTGATGATCAGACAGGACAGGTCATTGACAATATTGTTTTCTCAGGATTGTACTACCCGAAAAAAGAAGAGGATAACCTTGACATGAGCGTGGATCTTCGCAGTATGCAACTCGGAATGTTGCAGCCGCTTCTTGCTGATTTCTGTTCAATGGTAGTTGGTCATGTCAGTGGTCACGTTGATGTGAAAGGAAATCTCACGAAGCCGCTCCTGAACGGGGTACTGGATGTTTCGATAGCCAAAGTGAAAGTCGATTACCTGGGTCTTGAATTGACACACCGGCCGACACAGCCCCTGTACATTGAAGAAAATTCTTTCTTCTTCAAGAATTTCGAAGTCACCGATAACCAGCGCGACACGTGTTCGATTTATGGTCACCTCTACCACGACAACTTCAAAAAGTGGCAGTTCGACATGGACTTTGCTTTCGAACATTTCCAGGTGCTGAATACAACGGCCAAGGATAACGAAGATTTTTACGGACGTGTTTATGCAACGGGTTTCATGAACATCTTCGGTTATACAGACGGAATTATTAAGATCGACATCAAAGCGAAAACAGATAAAGTTATTCGTAACGGCCAGCCAATCTCTTCCGATTTCAATATCCCGATGAGTACAACGGATGAAGTGGGAGAAAATGAATACATCGTGTTTGAGAAGGATACAGTCAAGCCGGACGATTCATTAGGGGTCCTGGGGCCGAATACTGTCAACGTTTTCAAGAAGAATGGAATTGATCTCACGCTGATGCTGGAAGCAACTCCGGATGCGTTGGTGCACATCATTTTTGATGAAACGGTTGGTGATGAAATTACCGCGCGCGGTACAGGAGATCTGCTCATGCATATCAGTCCTGCGGGAGAACTCACGATGTACGGAACGTATATTATTGATCGCGGTGATTATCTTTTTACGCTGAAGAATATTGTTTACGCTCCGTTTGAGATCGAGCGGGGTGGCGTCATTTCCTGGAATGGAGATCCGGCTTTAGCCGCGATTGATATTGATGCGATCTATTATGCGAATGCTTCTGTCGAACCGTTCTTCCCGTTTCATTCAACAACGGCTGCGTACCAGCAATCGTACCCCGTTCACGTGATCATGCACCTCGATAGCAACCTGGTCGATCCGAAACTTTCGTTCGATATTGAATTACCAACAGCTGATCAGAACATCCAGGAAACGGTACGAAGTTACACGCAGTCGGAACTTGAAATGAACCGGCAGGTATTGTCGCTCATGGTACTGAACAGTTTCATGACGCCTGCGGAATTCCGTGAAGGCGCCGATGGTGGAAGCGAGGTAGGAGGCGCCGGTTCGACCCTGCTCAGCAATTTCGTTTCCGGAACATTGAACAACTGGCTTTCGCAGATCAGCGAGAATGCCAACCTGAAATTCAAGTACCGGCCGAACGAAGACATGAGTTTGCAGGAACTGAAAGTTGCATTGAGTACGCAGATCCTGAATAACCGGGTTACGTTTGATGTGGCAGGTTCCATTGTGAATGCGAACCAGACGCAGACGCAGGGCGGTTACAATCAGTATGTGGATGCAAACGTGGAATACAAGGTAACCGAAGATGGTAAAGTGAGGCTGCGTGCATTCAACCGTGGAAATGAAAGCAACGGTATCAACCAGGGAGCGCAACATACACAAGGTGCCGGTGTTTTCTACCGCGAAGAATTCGAATCGTTCAGCGAACTGATGCAGCGGTACAAAGAAAACCTCAAGAGCGACAACCCGAACCGGAAGAAAACGGAAGAGCCCGTTGTTATTCCTCCTGCACCCGTGAAGGACAGCCTTGTTGCGCCTCCCGATTCTTCAGGAGTTGATCTCACTCCAAGTCGTTAAACAATTTTCATAGTCCATGAAATACTCATTGATACTGGCGCTGCTGTTTTCGGTTTTAGTTGCAACGGCACAACCTGCAAACACCATAGTTACGAATCCCCCGGAGGGCAATGAGTATTTGTTGCGCCGGCAGATTTACGGAACCTTCTCGAACGACGTTAACCTGGGCAAGTATGTGTTTAACGACCACTCACTCGTTATTCTTCAGAACGGCTACGTGATCACCGATGAGGAATTTCTCCTTGCGTTTCGTTCAGCAAAACGGGCTGATACTTCTGCTGCAGCCAAAGCAAAGTTTCTCGACCAGTTTATTTTGTCGAAGCAAAAAGTTTTTGAAGCGATGGAACAGAACCTGGATACCACCACGGCATTCAAACTGGAATTTCTGAAATACAAACAGGAGAAAGTAACGCCGTATTTAAACCAGGGTTACTCCCGGCTGGAAGCAGAAGCACTTCCGGAGTTCAAATATTTTATCCGACAGTACTACGATGGAATGATCCTGTTTGAATTGATGAACAAGGAAGTGTGGAGCAAAGCCAATTCCGACAATGGCGCCTTACGGACATTCTACAACGAACATCTTGATTTGTACCAGGGACAATCGTTCGAGGTTTCGCGGACCAAAGTTATTCATGATTACCAGGCCCAGCTGGAGAAGGCGTTGGAGGCGCGTGTTAAGGAGAAGTTTCCGTTTAAGACAAATGCAGCGCTTGCAGCGAAATTGTAGTACACAGTAAAAGAAGTACGCAGTGCGCAGTAAAAAAGTGCGCAGTAAGTAGTACGTAAACTCCGTACTTCCTACTGCGCACTGCGTACTGATTCCACTGCGCACTATTTTTTCCTGTCCATCTCAATTCTCCTGTTCAGCACCGTCTTCAGCCCTTTATCATCAATCTTTTTCGCGATGATTTTCTTATTGGCGTCAAGCACGTACAGGGTAGGCGTCACGATTGCGTTGTAATAGAACTTAGCCGTTGCGAGTTCCTGTTCGTCTTTTGCGCAAACATCCTTCCACGTGTGTTTATGCTCGCGGATGTACTTTCTCCACGTTGCATAATCAAGCTCCGAATAGATGGCGTAAACTTCTACGGAAACACCGGCAGCGCGCAATGAATCGTAATACAGTTTGATCGCAGGAATTTCAGTCTTGCAGTGACCGCAGGTTGGATCCCAGAACACAACGATGGTGTAGTCTGCTTTTATTTTTCCAAGTTCTACAATTTTTCCGGAGGAATCCTGCAGGTACAAATTCACTGCCTGGTTGCCCATCAATCCGTATTTCACCTTCTTCGCCTGGTTCACGATTTTCGTATTCGTCTCTTCAGAGATCCACCAGCATTTTCCTTTCGCGTGGTTGTTGTCCACAATGCTTACGAACACTGCATCAAATCCCATGATCTTGGACGACTCGTAGTAATACGTCAGGTAGCTTACGTTGTAATGATACAGTTCATCGTTCTGGTACGACTGGTCGATCAGCCAATTGATTTGCGCACTCAACGTATCCGGGTGTTGTGGAATTACTTTGTCAATCCAGAATTTCATTTTGTTGTAGTACACCGGCGTTCTCAGGAGACGCTCATCGGTAAAATCCATTCCATCCCAATAGTGGCGACGGTAATTCCAGTAATTGTACGTGCTGTCGATTGTACCGTCAGCTTTTCGCGGACATTTATCCAGCGGAATAGCTTCGGGTTCCTCCATGAAGGCAAGCACTTTCGACATAAACGTATCCGGGTATTTTTTCATGTGGGCTTTTTTGTAAGCCCTTACAGAACTGTCTACCGCGGTGATCTGTTTAGTCACCAACGCTATTGAATCTTTATTGCCACCGGCTTTTGCTTTGGCCAACGCAGCATGTAATGGTTCTACTTTCTTTCCGGCTTCATTCATGAAACGCTGGTGTTCATAGAACGCGGTGTTTTCTTTGGAGCCGGTTATTTTAATCGTCTCCACAATTTTGTTCGTGTCGGAAATATCAATGCTGAACTTTTGTTCTTCGGCAAGAATGATTTCGAAATGCCACCGGCTTGGACGGACCAGGAGATAAATTCCACCCGGTGCAGCGGTATCGGCTTTGAAGTGAACGTTTCCGTTCGCATCTACTTTACCTGTGTCGAGCACGTAATTCTGGTTGGCATAATAATGCGCGAGCAAAATGTCTCCGCCGCTCAATCCGTTGATGTGGATTTTGACATCAAGCGCTTGCTGATTCTTGCTCACCGGGTAATGCCTGCCGGGAGGTTTTCCCATGGGTACTTCCGGTTTCGCCGGGGCAGGTTTTCCGTCGGCGGGTTTAGCAGGAACAGGCTTCGGGGCCGGTTTGACTGCAGGTGCTTGCGCCCACAGGGTCATCGACAACAGGAATGCAGCGAAAAGAGTAATGTACCTCATAGAATGTATTTGAATGTGCTAAAATTACGGATTTGCCGTCCCAAATACCTCAAAAACCGAGCCGAAATCTCACCTGCACTGCGGGTTTTGAACCACATAGGCGACATAAGATTACATAGGAATAGACTAAAGCGAAGTGCACATCGTTAAATTGCCTTTGGCAATTGGGGACCCTCATGTGAACTTAGTTTTTACTTACCCCGATCACCTCATGTAATCTATGTAGCTATGGTGGTTAAAATAAAGAAGCGTAACGACACAGAATCAACGCCCTTTGGCCAATGAAACTACGTTTTTACGGATGCTCAGGTAATTATAGATCAGGAAGAAAATCAGCAGCCCGAGAGCGGTCAGTCCTACCGAGGCGTCGATGCCGGAATGCAGCGGGAATCCTTTGGAAGTGGCCAGGTTGTTCACAGGCAATTTCATGAGATACACGGTAAGCATTGCAGCGAGCATCAGCAAGCCGAATACAATCGCGTAAAATTTCATGTACGTCGCGATCAGTTTTCGCGGGCTGTACCCGATGTAGATCAACGTCTGAATTTCATACGCCGATTTGGCAATGACCAGTTCTGCATAAAGCAGGAAAATCATGAGCGCAAGAAAAATGATGATCGATCCAAGTACCACGCAGATCGTCATGATGATATTCAGCGCTGAACTCAGTTTGCTGTTCCGCAGGCTTTCTTCACTGGTTTCGTATCCGTTCTCGCTGAATTTATCGACCAGCTCTATCGTTGCAGGACCTTTGCACCGGATGATCACACGGTTCGGAAGAAATTCTCCGGGTTCAACACCTGCAAATTCTTTGTTCGCGTATTCGACAAATGACTGGGGCGCAAGAATGGTGTTTATCCGTTCTGTAAATCCAACCACTCTTCCTTTGTAAATGATCCTTCCTTTGTCGGTGGTAAGAATTACTTTGAACGTTGCGAGCCCGATCATATCCTCCGTCAATGGCGGAAGTTTTTGCGTGGGGGCAAACCCGAAGTTGTACAGCTTGATGTAATCGCGCGGAAAAATAATCGGGATCACCGAATCGCTCGCATCCCATTGCCATTTGTCTTTGGAGACTTCAACAAATTCGTCGGGCACAGATTCGAAAAACAGATCGGTGTACATGCCGGGAATTCCCTGCATGCCGCCTTCTTCGCCTAAGCTCAGTCCAACTTTGAACCGGCTTGCAGTGAGCGGGGCAACTTCCATCACGCCGTCAGTCGCTTTCAGTTCATCAATTTCTTCACTTGAAAATCCTTTTTGTCCGCCGAACAATGTGTTTACGACGCTCACCTGTTTGTTGATGACGAGATACTGTGGTTGATTGAGATCGCCCGAACCATTGAGGAGCCGGTCGAAATCAAAATAGATCTGAAGTGAACCGAGCAACAAAACAATTCCTACGAATGACCCCAGGATTCCTGCAATGAGAAACAACGGTTTCTGGTGCGCAAACAAGAGCTTCTTTACCATATCAGATCGCTATTGTTTGGTTGAACGGAAACATGGAAGAAGGACCAAGACTGGTCATCAGCAAACCTGCGTTGTTCTTCTGGCAATGTGCAAGAATAAGTTCAACGGCTTTTCGTGAATTGGTTTCGTCGAGATGGCTGAACGGTTCATCCAGCATCAGGAATTCGAACGGTTGTGCCAACGCGCGGATGATGGCTACGCGTTGTTGCTGACCAAGAGAAAGTTTTCCGCAAGGTGCATCGAGCCGGTGTCCAACGCCAAGTTGTTCGGCCATGGAACGGATTTCTTCTTCGCTCAGCATGGGCTTCAACTGATTTTTCAGTTGAATATTCTGCAGGGCCGTGAGATCAGGAAACAACCGCAGGTCCTGGAACACGAACGAAATTTTCTCCCGACGGATGACTGCCCATTGTTCAATACTGAACGAAGAAATATCGTCGCCGTTCATGTACACGCGTCCGTCGTAATCTTTACGCACGCCGTACAATACAGAAAGCAAAGTTGTTTTTCCGGTGCCCGACGGAGCTTCGGCAATGATGATCGAAGTTGTATCGAGATCAACGTCTTTTTTCCACAGCGATTTTTCCGAAAGTGGGCTATCGATGAGCGGAATGGGAATTACATGATCAAGACGGAACTTCATTGCGCAGGCGACATATACTTGATCATGCGCACCAGCGAATTTTCATTGCTGTCCGGCAAAGTGAAACGGAAAACAGAACCGGTTGCAGATGATTCATACCGGGCGGAAGAAAAAATATCGGAAAGGCTCACATACGAAGCGAGATCTTCTGCGCCGAGAATCGGATTTTGCGGTGCAATCAGCAGGCCAGGCAAATGGCTCTTGTCGAAATCCATCCACAATGAAAACGGTTGACCAGGAACTTTCGCTGCGTAATCAGCAGGAAGTTTGCCCGGAAGCTTTCCGTTTTTGGCAATGGTTTCTGCAGTGAGATAATCGTTCGTGATCACGAGGTGATTGGATTTCACCACAGCATATACCACGAGCTCAACGCCCGGTGCAGCCCAGAAGCCACCATCCTGTGGTTTCATGCCGATCATCATCAGCATGTCGTTTGCTTTTTTCTCGTCGGTAATTCCCAGGCTGATGGACGTGATAGGCACTTCGATGTGCATCACCGTCGATAAAAACGTAGAAGCCATTCCATCATCAAAATTATCGCCGAGCAATGTTTTCATTTCCTTCTGCACACGCGGATCGGTATTGTAAATGTCCTGGTAATCGGAAACTGCAGCGGTAACTGTTCCGGTAAACAACTGCGTCATTTCTTCCTGGCTCATGCCCAAAGCGGCCGTCATCATGTCTACATTCTGGCTCATCGCCTCGTCGTTGCTGCTCGATGAAAGCAATTGCTTCACGTCGAAATTGAATCCCATGAAGATCAACGGATCTTTCATTCCCAGCAATTCGAGGTCTGCTGCGCCCGGTCCCTGCGGTTTGAACAAAGGCGCTTTCTGCTGCGGCGCGATGTACTCCGTTACAATTTCGTTCTGTTCAAAACGCATCATGAACTGGCTGTTGCCTTCCGACATGCCGATGAGCGATAACGAAGATGCTTCCGTGTTCAACGACGACAAGCGTTTGTTATCCGTGAACAATCCTGCATCAAATGTTTTTCCGTTGAACGCCATGAACTCAGCGTTCGTTTGGATGGAAGCGCCTTCGGGTTGATTGAACAATCCTTCGGTGTAAGCACGGATGTCCATTCCGTCGACCGCAACGAAAAGCGCAGCTTCTCCGTTCCAGGCCAATGCACGTGTATCGTCAACGTCAACGTATTTGAAATCGCCAACATCTTCTGCTTTGCGTTCAGGGAACATCTTTTTCACGAACGTTGAAAATTCAGATTCGTCGTCGATGGCAACAACCAACGCAGAAGCCGTTGACTGTTCATGCTTCTCCATGTACCCGTAAATGTTCTGCACAGGATCAATGCCGGTGTTGAACGGATCGGTCATGAGGTTCATCAGGAAATCCGGGATGTCGTTCACGGTTTGTGTAACGGGTTTCAATCCATCCATCTTCGAAGGATCAATTTTCGTGGCCAGTTCACGCGTGTGAATCGAGAAAACCGCAGCGGCTTCCTTCGGAATGTATTTCAGGTGCACATCAGAGGTGTGCGAATTAAACCAATACCATGCGAATGCGGCGCCGCCAAGGAGGAGAGCGCCAACGCCGACCAGGATAATTTTAGACCTGCCCATGTCTCAATTTTGTTTGTGTGACTGCGTGTTTTTATTGCCGTCGGGACGCGGCCCGGATTTTTTTCGTCCTTGGAAATTTCTTTTTCCACCGGGTCCACCTTTACTGCCCGATCCACCTTTACCACCTGATCCGCCTTTGGCACCGAATCCGCCTTTACCGGAACGGCCGGAGTTGGCGTTGTATACGGGAACTTCACCGAGCTCAGCAGGAACAACAGCTTTTTCTACTTCGTAGCCAATGAGTTTTTCAATACTTCCGAATTTCCGCATATCGTCCGGATTAACAAACGTAACTGCTTCGCCTTTGGTTTCGGCACGCGCTGTTCGTCCTACACGGTGAATGTAATCTTCCGCATCTCCCGGAACATCATAATTGATCACCATGCTGATGTTGTCAATATCGATGCCGCGTGAAAGTACATCTGTGGCCACAAGCACTTTCAATTCGCGGTTGCGGAATTTAAGCAGTACGTCTTCGCGTTCGCTTTGTTCGAGGTCCGAGTGCACTGCAGCGATATTCAGTCCGAGCTTTTTCAGTTCCTTCTCCATGTTCTTCACATTCGATTTCGTGGAGGAGAAAATAATCGCGCTGATGATTTCTTTGTTCTGAAGAATGCCCATCAGCAAACGGACTTTTTGCGAATCGTAAACACAATAAGCCACCTGTTTAATTCCGGCAGCCGGTTTGGAAATCGCAATATTCACTTCCGCAGGATTGCGAAGCAGCGCATTGGTCAGGTGACGGATGCGTGAAGGCATCGTTGCGGAGAACATCACGGTCTGCTTATTCTCCGGCAGGTAGCTGTTGATCTTCATGATGTCTTCGTTGAAGCCCATGTCGAGCATGCGATCGGCTTCATCGAGGATCAACGTCTTGAGATTATCGGTTTTCACGTAACCGAGATTGAGATGCGACATCAAACGTCCCGGTGTGGCAATGATAATATCCGTTCCGGTTGAAAGCGCTTTTTTCTCGCGATCAAAATCTTCACCTTTTCCTCCACCGTAAACAGCAATGCTGCTGATGCCGGAATAGTAAGCGAAGCCGGTTAAAGCCTGGTCAATCTGCAGAGCAAGTTCACGGGTAGGGGCCACAATCAAAGCTTGTATGCCATTGCGGTCGCTGCGCAGAATTTTATTCATCAGCGGGAGGAGGTACGCAGCTGTTTTGCCGGTTCCGGTTTGTGCACAGCCAATAAGATCGCGGTTTTGTAATAAATAGGGGATTGCAAGTTCCTGTATGGGAGTCGCCTGGGTGTAGCCCATCGCATCAATTCCATCAAGCACAGCATCATCCAGGTCAAAGTCGTAAAAGACAGCCATAAAAGAATGTGAGTATTTAGGTATTAGCGTGTTAGGTGTAGGGATAATGCCGAAAGTTTCGGGTCCTAAAGGTAAGCAATTCGGCCGATGAAAGGCGGGTATTGATACCATGCGATCAGGGCAACACGCATTTAAATTGCGGCCAGTTTTAGTAAGCGAATCAGGTATTTATCATCCCATCCAGCCATTTTTCGTTTAAGGATCAGACTTCGCCGGGGAGTTTTATCTCGTTTAACAATATTG
>Ga0193752_1000218_pt1 | contig 67462 bp, 70 predicted proteins | sample H1c1metaG_FD_144924 | JGI IMG/M metagenome (GOLD analysis project Ga0193752, IMG submission 144924) | Soil microbial communities from a riparian zone of the East river system, Colorado, United States - H1c1 | ecosystem: Environmental > Terrestrial > Soil > Riparian zone | place: USA: East River... | reverse complement strand
AGGAATCGAAGGTGGCAATCAAACCAACCTCAGGCCCATCCTGCACGTTCTAATCTCGTTCACTTAGGGGATATGCGACTTGTACAACATAATTCAACATTCGCTTTATTGCAATAACCGGCATTGACATTATCGGCATTGCAGAGATTGAAATGACATTGCTGTGTTACCGTTCTCTGAATTATAGTCACCAGCCACGCGGTTATCGGAAAAACGATTGCCAAAATCCATTTGCAACAATCTTAACCAATCTTAGCTATCGAAATTTCTGTTGGTTCATCACTGCGTTTAAAATCTTTTCATCTAATTCGCAAGCAATCTGGTTCCAGTGCATTAATAATATTCCCCATAGGGCCAAGGAAAAAATAACGATGGGTATTGCATCGATTGCTCGTTACAGCCTGGCAATGATTCAGCATAGTAGTGATTCAGCGTTTGCAGGTGGTTGTGATTCAGCGTTTGCGATTGCAGCTTTCACGCGTGGCAGTGTTATCGGGGGCTGCGTTTGCAAGTGGCAGTTTTTGCGGGTGGCTGCGTTATCTCCCAATCGAATGTCAGATCGGTTTGTATATTAGATCGGGAAGGAAATTGCAAAACAAATATCAGTTCATTTGTCTTCTATGACTGATTAAGTGATTGGCTTATTCACAAGATTTAATACTGATTGAATGATGGGACAACGAAGCCTGCTATAGCGGACTGGTAAGAATTGTTATGACTGGTATGAAATTCCCCCAAGTGGATGAGCTAGTTGGGAGCGGGATTGTGCCTTTGCGCGGCCTTCGTACCGTGGTCGGAGTTACTGAAGCCGATCAGGGCGATACTGCAACCAGCACAACGGGACACAGCCGCAAAAAGGCACAATCCCGCTCCCAACGGTGCGAAGAAGCGACCAAAAACTGTTGCATAATAATGCTGGTAAACAAAGAAAGCAAACCAGCACGTTGTACTGTGGTGACATTGATGAAGCCCGCAAACCAAACCGAAGAATTATTTCGCAGCCAGCGTTTGTGAACCAACATTCTTTCTCTTTTTATCTTCCCAAAGATTATACCGCAAATAAAACTGCAGTGATTTGTTTTTATCAACCGTCAATGGCACAGAAGGAGCTGCGCGTGTGCTTACATAGTTGCTTAATGCCTGGTTATAACGCAGGCCAACAGTAAATTTATTCCAGTAGTAATTTGCATCAAGCATCAATCTCATTTCACTGCCTGAAAGTTTGTTGGAGATAGAATCGTTACTGAATTTCGAGTAACTCACTGTATAGATACTGTCGCTGCTCACCATACCTGTTCGCTGTTGTTCATGCATGGCAACTCCACTTAATAGTGATGAAAACTGCAGGCCCGTACCCATATAAAAATGTTTGAAAGGGCTATAATGCAAACTTACCGGCACATTGAAATAGTATAACTTCTGAGCGGAAACCGAACTTGTTGTCTGATAAAAATTGTTTGATGTTTTAGACTGATATAACAATGCTGGTTTGATATATTGCGGACTCAGGACCTGCAATTCAGACTGCAAATAAACTTTGCCGTTAAAATGATATTGGGCATGCGGTGCCGGTATATAATCCGTTGCTGTGTTTGGTCCTGCATTTACATTATAACTTAGAGCCTGTTGATCCCCCAGTGGAAATACAAGCGGAAGTGAGAGGCCGATCGCAAAGTTTCTACCCACAGTAGTATATGGAGCACGGACATTTGCAGGGCGGCCATATTTTTTATTCTGACGATAATATTTGCGGCTGACCGGCGCATAGGTTATGTAAGATCCATAGTCCTTGTTAATTGAATCAATGGTTTCAGCAAAAGACGCTGAATGCAAACTTTCTATTTCACTTATAGCAGCAGCAGTTAAACCTTTCTGCTTTTCATCAAAACCATCAACAGCTGTAGTTGAAACCGAAGGAGATTTTATTGAAGCTGAAGGATCTGTTGTGAGCCCAACTATTGCTCCCGGTGACTTATCCGAAGATCCGGGATCCGGACTATTTTTACTGTTTCCTTTTTCTCTGGTTGTTGATCTATTATTTCCAGTCGCAGTTTCGATTATTGCTTTTTCTCCTGTTGATTTTTCTCCCATCGATTTAGCTCCCGTTGATTTAGCTCCCCTTGATCTATCTCCAGGAGCTTTTACTTCTGTTGATTTATCTCCGGTAGTTCTATCCCCAATCGCTCTTTCTCCAATTGCTTTACTTCCTGTTGCTTTTTCTTCGGTGGCTTTACTTCCCGTTGCTTTTTCTCCGGCCGACATATCTCCGATGGATTTGTCTCCAATTGATTTATCACCTATTCCCGGATTAATAACTGCAGGCCCCGTGCCGTCAGGAATTGATTTGGTTTGCTCTCCTTCCTTTACTGTTCTGACTGCTAAAGGTTGGTTACTGTTTTCATTGTTATCTGGCCCTTCTTCCTTGCTTAGTAAAATTTTATCATCCTCAACACGTGGTTTTTCTGAATCTTTTAGGGTACCTGCTTTTGCTTTATCTGTTCCCGGACCTGTTCCCGGTGGCGACAACTTGCTTTTTGTTGCCGAGAGCGGAGGGTCGACGTTTTGTTTACTGAAATTCAAGGTCAAAAGCGTCCAGCTACCTGCAATGATGAAAATGAGAATGGCGCTGAAAAACCACCAGCCGCCGCGGCGCCTGGATCTTCCGCCTTCCGGCATTTCTTTGTCTAATAACATGCGCATTTCCGGCCAGGTTTTCTGTACATCCGGTACAGGCAACCTGTTCAGCTTATCGCGTAGCAACTGGTCATATGGATGATGTTCGTTCATTCAATGGAAGCTTGCTGGTTATGTAAAAGTTGTTGTAAGAGTTTCCTTGCCTGACTGAGATGCCACTTACTCGTTCCTTCACTTATTTTTAGCAATGTTCCTATCTCACGGTGAGTATATCCATCAATTACATAAAGGTTAAATACAGCCTGAGTAGCGGTGGGCAGTTTCTTGACTAGCTTTAATAACTCCAGGGCAGACATTCGATGTAATGCATCGGTTTCAACGGAAGGCTCGGGAAGATGATCGGGATCTGTTTTCGTAAAAAACTTTTCACGCTGGCGGATAAAATCAATGGCAGTGTGCACAATGATAGTTCTTATCCAGGTGTATAATGACCCCTTACTGTTATTGTATGTCCCTATATTTTTAAACACTTTCAGAAAACCGTTATGCAGCACCTCAATCGCATCTTCTTCATTTCGTGTATATCTCAGGCATAAAGTAGTCATAGATCCATAGAAATGCTTATATAGCTTTTCCTGGGCCCGCCGGTCGTTGTTTATACAACCGTTTATCATCTCTATATCGACAGGATTACCTGACAATTGCCTGGTTTAACCTCTTTGTTTGTGATGGATTTTGATGACGGAATAAGGTTGCTTCTCAGGATACGGAATTAATGTAAGTTAAGTTGGGTATTAGTAGAATTTTAAAGGGTCAAAAAGGTTACCCGGGAAGAAAAGGATCAGTATTTCCGGCGGATTTCCGAAAGAAAAGCTTCCACTTTCCGGCGGATTTCTACCGCGTTGCCCCGGTGGTTATTAACCAGAACGGAGAAACACAACAATTTATTTTTACGGGTATATAGAAATCCACTTAAAGCTACAACACCGGACAGGGTTCCCGTCTTGGCATAAATAAAAGAGCTGTCCTTTTTGTAAAAATTTAACAATGTGCCTTTGCCCCCGGTAGCAAAAACGCGCTTTATCCGGTCCATACCAAACTCATTTTTCATTTTGGTAAGAATCGTTACAAAATCTGCCGGTGTAAACAAATTGAACCGGCTTAGGCCACTGCCGTCTGCCCACCGGGGTCGCTGAGGTAAATCCTTTAATTCAATATCCAGCAGCGTATCAGTTATCAGATTGTCGTTCATTTTTCCAAACCTTTCATTAGCGACCATGAGGAGGACCTGCTCAGCAAAAAAGTTATCGCTGTTCTGCATCATTGGTCTTAACAATGAATCCATTGGTCTTGACATAATGCTGCGTTTGTTCACAACTCCTGCGGCTGGTTTATCAAGTTTCGTTATCGTTTTCCGCAAGGAATCTGGCAAAAGTTCAATTGCGGATTGAATACCTTTTGTAATAAACGGAACCTGCTGTTCCTTTTTGGGTTCTATGCCCTGGGTTATTGTAAACACATTTTCATCCTTATTCCGTGAAACAGAAAAGTTTCGTTTTTTTAAATCTGGTGTAAATCTCACGGACCAGTTCACATCGGGTATTGAATAAGTAAAAACCGGCTGATCCAGTATGTTGTCTGTAGCAGGAGCACTTGTATCAAGCTCCTGTATCCAGCGGATAACGTTTCCATAGACCGGCAAAGGACTTCTTTCTGCCATGTAGGAACTGCTGTAATCGTCCCATGACCAGCCGCTGCCAAGGGCCTTATCGTCCCAATTCTCGTCTGATATATATAACGGTTTTTGGGCAGCCTGTAAAAACCTGGTCACTGGCTGATCGGGAAAATCCTGGTGTAAAAAAGTGGGATCACCGGAAGGAATAAGATAAATCGCGGTATCATCTTCGATGAATTCGATGCCCTTAACACTGTCACCCAGGAACTTCATGGCGGCATAACAGGTAAAGATTTTCGTATTTGAAGCGGGTACAAAATATTTATCCGACTGGTAATTAAACAATGGCTGTTGGTTGCCTGCATCAATAATAGAAACACCAACATGTGCATTAACAAGATTTTTATCTTTCAGCACTTCATCATTCAACTGACGGCCTAACCGTTTTTGTACTGAACATGAAACCAACGTAAACAAACCAACCAACCCAACAACCCCGTAAACTGATTTAAGTATCATCTAAATTTATTTTTACTTTTCACCCCTCATCACCCTAATTCCTACCTCACTCCTAACTCCTAACCCACTCATCACTCATAACTCATAACTCATAACTAAACTAACCACTCACAACTCACCACTTGTATTAAGCTCAGCCTCTTTCCTGCGCCCTTAACCATCTTTCCGGAATTTCATCTGAACTTGCAAGAAGATAATCTTTGTGCGAACAAGGAATGAAACTTCTATCAGGTAACTGCATCCACCACCTACCTGTTTTTTTACTTTGCAGGAACACTGTCTGAACTTCACCAAAAGCCAGGTGATATTCATTGAAGGATCCTTTTTCATCAAGTGGAGCCTCACGCTGACCGCGACTGCGGCCATCTATAGCATACCAGATCATCTGGCTTATCTGCTTTGCAGTTAATGAATCACGATCAAGTATATCATCGTAGCCATAAATACCGATACTATTGACACTGGAGCTCATCCCCGCAAAACGCATCAGCACGCAGGCTTCTTCACCATTTAACCCATTGGGCGAAAAGCGGTTTGCCGGTGCATAACTGTTAGCAATAGCCGAAATGTCAAAACTGAACAGCCTGGAACTCCTGATAACCGGCTCCATCTCTTCAATTGAATCCTTCACATGACCAACACGGAAGCAATCAAACCTCAGCTTATCCATAGTTTGCAGCATATGCGGATGAACATAATAGCTTTGAAAACCTATGTGATTATATTGCCTTATATAGTTTGGTTCGCCGGTGAGCATTTCCATAAGGAAACTATCTTCCCTTTTACGTGAATCGATATCAATATCAATCTGTGCATCCACACATACAGCTTCAATAATGTTGCTTCTGTCTGAATAAGCATAGTACTGAGCCAATGTAAGATCATGGGACCCACCCACGATAATAACAGTTTTACCTGCATCTAAACATTCGCCTACAACTGTTTTCAATGCTGCATATGTGTCACTGAGCGTTGCTCCGTTTTTAATATTCCCTATATCGGCAATGCGTATTTCCGGGTGCCAGTAATACATTCCATATAAATGACTGCGAACATTATCCGGGCCGTTTGCCTGGTATTTGCCTGGTTGTCGTCCGCGATATTCCGGGCAGCCAACGATAATGATATCGCTCTCTGCCAGGTCAGGCATTTCATATTCATAAATAAGAATGCTTTTGCCAAGCTGACCTTCTCTATAGCCTTCATCTTCTGAAAGCATGCCGGTATTTACTTTCTCCAAAAAATCTGTGATATACATTAGATCAGACATGCTTGCAAGTTAGTGGTGAATACTGAATGACCAATGCCGGGCCCCGGAATTTTCGGGTTCCATCACGAAAAGCAATCTTCTTATATTTGCGGTATGGAGCAATTGTTACAACAAATTGAGAACTACAAAAAAGAGATCGGAGAACTTAACCTTGCAGACCCGGAAGCCCTGGAAACATACCGGATAAAATTTCTTGGAACGAAGGGATTAGTGAAGAGTCTTTTCATCGAGATGAAAAATGTGCCGGGTCCTCAGAAAAAAGAATTCGGTCTCCTGTTGAACGAGTTTAAACAAATTGCTGAAAACAAGTTTGAAACAGCAAAACAGGCACTTGATTCGGCCCGTGGATCAAAATCTGAGGCGGGAACCGACCTCTCCCTGCCCGGCGATGAACTTCCGCTTGGTTCGCTTCATCCCATTCATCTTTTTTTAAACCATGTGGAATCTATATTCCAGAGATTAGGGTTTTCCGTTGCCGAGGGTCCTGAGATAGAGGATGACTGGCATAATTTCACGGCACTTAATCTTCCCGAGCATCATCCTGCCCGTGATATGCAGGATACCTTTTACCTCGAACATGCAAAACCTGGGATGAGTGATTGGCTTCTCCGAACCCACACCAGCAATACACAGATCAGGGCGATGGAAAAAGGCAATTTACCCATCCGTATAATCTGCCCCGGTCGTGTTTACCGGAATGAAACTGTCAGTGCAAGGTCGCATTGTTTTTTCCACCAGATTGAAGGCTTATATATTGATGAAAATGTGTCTTTCGCGGATCTGAAACAAACGCTTTACTTTTTTGTCCAGGAGATGTATGGCAAGGATATAAAAACCAGGTTTCGTCCCAGCTACTTTCCATTTACAGAGCCAAGTGCAGAGATGGACATTGAATGCCAGATCTGTCATGGCAAGGGCTGCTCCGTTTGCAAACGTACGGGTTGGCTAGAGATCCTGGGTTGCGGTATGGTACATCCGAAAGTGCTTGAAAATTGTAATATCGATCCTGAAAAGTATACGGGTTTTGCTTTTGGAATGGGCATTGAAAGGCCTGCCATGCTTAAATATGGCATTAATGATATAAGACTTTTCAGTGAAAACGATGTGCGTTTTCTGCAACAGTTTATCAGTGCGGTTTAGTTGTGAAATTGCAATGAAAATTTCAATAGTCATATTATGATCAACACGGTCTGCGTTTGTGGTGCTGGCACCATGGGCAGCGGTATTGCACAACTCATAGCAAGCCGGGGCTTCCGCACCATCGTTTACGATGTTGATGCCGCTATGATCACGAAAAGTGAAAATTCTATCTCCCGGCAACTCAAGCAACTGGTCGATAAAAATAAAATCAGTACTCTTGATAAAAGCAATACACTCGCACATCTTCAATTTACTACTAATATAAACGATTGTATTGCGGACCTGATCATCGAAGCAATTATCGAAAACCTGCAGCCCAAGATTGCCCTTCTCAATCAACTGGCAGAAATCAATCATTCAGAGACAATTTTTACGACAAACACTTCTTCATTATCGGTTACATCTATCGCAAAAGCGGTTCAACATTCAGAAAGAGTTGCAGGATTGCATTTTTTTAACCCTGCAACTGTCATGAAACTGGTTGAACTTGTCACAACGGATGTTACCGCAGCTTCAGTAGTTACATCACTAACTATGTTTATTAAAGCAATCGGGAAAACAGGAATTTCCTGCAAAGACTCGCCAGGCTTTATTGTGAACCGGGTAGCCAGGCTCTTCTATCTTGAGTCACTCTACCTGGCCGAACAACATAACATTCCAATCTCCGATATTGATAAACTGATGAAGTCAACGGGTTTTAAAATGGGTCCTTTTGAATTGATGGATCTTATTGGCAACGATATCAATTATAAGGTGAGCACTTCGGTTTACGATGCAATGCATCGCCCGGCACGGCTGGCACCATCAGTATGGCAACAACAAAAAGTTGAAGCAAATGAACTCGGCATCAAAACCGGTAAAGGTTATTATGATTATCCAAAACCGGCCTCTGATAATACATGATTGGTGGATAAGCCGATATGAAGTATTTTCGCAAACTTAATTGATACTTCATCGATAACCCACGCAAAATACTAATCACCGGTGGAACGGGATTTCTTGGAGCTTATATTATCAGGGAACTCGTAAACAAGGGATTCGCGGTAAGAGCCATCAGGCGCGGCAATAAAAACTGGCCGTTCTATATCTCCCCCAAAATTTTTGAAAAAGTCGAGTGGATCGAAGGTGACATACTGGATGTTGTTGCCCTTGGCGAGGCGATGGTTGGAATAGATGCCGTGATCCATGCAGCGGCAAAAGTCTCGTTCCAGGCTGCCGACCGTTCAGAAATGTTCAGAATAAATATCGAGGGCACTGCCAACGTAGTGAACCTTGCACTTGAAGCAGGCATTACCAAAGTATTGTATGTAAGTTCTGTTGCAGCACTCGGGCGCACTAAAAACGGAGACACAGTTACTGAAGAAAAGAAATGGGAAGAAAGTGCGATGAACACCAACTATGCATTGAGTAAATACCATGCAGAAATGGAAGTCTGGCGGGGAATGGGTGAAGGTTTAAATGTAACCGTAGTAAATCCAAGCACCATACTTGGTTATGGTGACTGGAATAGCTCAAGCTGCGCGATTTTTAAAAACGTATATAACGAATTTCCATGGTACACCAGCGGTGTTAATGGTTTTGTTGATGTGGAAGATGTGGCCAGGGCTATCGTCTTATTATTGGAAACAGAAAGCAGCGGTGAAAGATATATTCTCAATGGGGAGAACTGGACTTTCCAGGAACTGTTTAACCAGATAGCCCGGGGTTTTAACAAGAAACTTCCCTATAGGAGAGCCACACCATTGTTGGCCGAAATTGCCTGGAGATTTGAAAAAGTAAAAACGCTGTTTACCGGCAAAACTTCGTTGCTTACCAGGGAATCAGCAAGGATTTCTCAAACCAAAACTTATTTCAATACCAGTAAGATAAAGACTAAGTTACCGGAATTCAGTTTCACTCCTTTATCCGAAAGCATCGAAAAAGCATGCAATAACTATCTATTATCACCCCAACTGACCAGGTAACACGATTTATGCGGTGGAAGTGTGGTATACTTTTAGCCTGTTATCCTGCGTTTATAAACTGAATCAAATCGTATTCATGAAAAAATTGATTTTCCTCGCCTGCTTTATTTGTTATGCTGGTTTTTTACAGGCGCAAAATTTTCCCATCCTGGGCAAAGTTGTTGATTCTGCCTCCGGGCAGCCGCTTAGCAAGGCTTCCGTTTTCTGCCAGAATACCACATTCGGCACTATCACAAATAATGATGGATTATTTTATATGAATCTTCCAAATGGGGGTTATGACCTGGTGATATCTTATACCGGTTATGACAAAAAACTGTTAAGAATAAGCAATGCCCAACAGCTTAAGGATACCCTTTTGTTTGTTTTGGCACCTCAGGATAATTCTATGACGGAAGTTGCAGTAGTTGCAAGTAATGAAGTTCAGGATGGATGGAACAAATATGGAAAGTTTTTCTCGGAGAACTTTATCGGAACCACTCCGAATGCCGAACAATGTACTATCCAGAATCCGGAAGCACTTCGTTTTTTCTATACAAAAAAACGGAACCGTTTAAAGGTGACAGCAAAGGAAGACATTACGGTTGTAAACAATGCGCTTGGTTACAGGATCAGGTACCAGCTTGATTCATTCAGTTACGATTACAATACAAAAATCAGTCAGTATACAGGTTATCCTTTGTTTGAAGAGATGGATACAACGGAAGATGTTAAGAAGATCTGGGTATCTAACCGGGCAAAAACTTACCTGGGCTCCAGGTTGCATTTTATGCGCGCTATGTACGACAGCATAGTAACCGATGAAGGATTTACAGTGGAGAAGATGAATAGTGATCCCAAAAGCACGAAAGGCATTGATATCGAAAACCTCTACGACAGTTCATTTTACTTTGTAGACAGTAATGGTGTTTCAGTGAGCTGGGATGGTCGTTATCGTATTGGTTACAAAAAAGTATGGCCCGAAAAGAAATTTTTGCAGGAGTTTAAACTGCCTGCCAATACAAATATGCAGGTTACCCTGTTAGACATAGCTGATGGCTTTATAATAGAACAAAATGGCTATTTCTATGAGCAGTATGATGTTATTAATTCGGGTTACTGGGCCTGGAAGAAACTGGCCGAATTGCTCCCCTATAATTACGAATACGAGTAGGTTTCATAACTCATAATTCATAATTCTCTTTGCATCGCCTTTTTCCATAACTCAGGTATTCTTTTTATCCAAATGAGTTCCTTTTTTTTGATGCCTGCATCATCTGCCGGGGTACCAAAAAAGATCTTACCCGGTGGTATGTTTTTACCAACCCCGCTTTGAGCAAGTACCACTGCATTGTCCCCGATAGAAAGTGTTTTCGAGAGTCCAACCTGTCCCCATAATATTACTCCATCACCAAGTGTGGTAGCGCCAGCGATACCTACCTGGGCTGCTATAAGACAGTTTCTGCCAATAACCGTATCATGACCTATATGAACCATGTTATCGATTTTGGTACCTGCACCAATCACTGTATCATGGCTAACCCCACGGTCAATTGTACAACCAGCTCCTATCTCTGCTTCATCATGAATCACAACACGGCCTGCGCTTTCCATCTTTTTGTACCAGGCATTGCGGTCTTTTTTGGTATTATAATAAAATGCATCGGAACCAATTACCGTTCCCGCCTGGATAATAACATTATCACCAATCTGAGTATAATCCAGGATTGTAACATTGGGATGAATAAAACAATTTTTACCTATGGTTACATGATGCCCGATGAAGACATTGGGTGCTATATAACTTAATGAATCAATGCTTGAGTTGTCACTCACGGGTTTATCAGCCGGGACAAAAGGCCTGAAGTGCCGGACAATCTTTTGATAAGCTTCAAAAGGCTGCTCTACAATCAGGAGTGACTTCTCTTCCGGGAAGCTTGTCTTTTTATTGATGATGATAAAACTAGCGGCCGATTGAATGCATTTGTCATAGTATTTGGGGTGATCTACAAAAACCAGGTCACCGGATTCTACTTTATGTATCTCGTTGATCCCTGTCGCCTGCCTGTCTTTATCGCCTTCGATCTCTGCACCGATTAGTTCCGCGATCCATTGAATTGATACCGGAGAGGGAAATTTCATTGTTCTTGATTTTGTTTATAAGATGACTAATACAAAAGTAAATGAAGGACATTTAACGCCCGTTCCTTTTATTAAACAGGAGCTTAAAAAGTACCGTTCGATTTTTCCAATGATCAATATTCACTTTTATTCAATGTTTTTGGGTATTTCTACGATGATTGGACTAAGTTTTTAAAAATATTTTTGAACTATTTTTTTTAACAAATCAGCCCGATTTTTATCAGTTTTGTTGATCGTGTTTTAATAGTCACTGATAAGAAATTTTGAGACTTTAAAAATATGACTTGATAGAAACGAGTGGTGACAAGTGTTTCAGAAGACAATTTTTTACTGCCGTTTTTTATGATGTTATTATGCTTGCCTGGTTCTTAACTTTATCTGCTAATAAAGGGTGCATCCGGCCGTCGCTTTTCCACACGATAAAATAAAATGTGAATAAAATTTGCATTAATTTTTTTTCTGAAAGAAAAAATTCTTTTTAATATTGTGTAGGGAAATTTTGATTCCCACTACTTACTAACCCATCTACATAATAAATCTCCCGACTCATCGGGAGGTTTTTTTTTGAAGTATGTCCAGTTATTACACGATTCATAAACCCTTCCAGGTACTTTCCCAGTTCTCATTCCAGGAATCCAGGCAAACGTTAAAGGATATTTATAAGTTTCCAACTGATGTATATCCCGTGGGCCGGCTGGATTATGACAGTGAAGGTTTACTTATCATCACCAATGACAAGTCGCTTAATCATAAGTTACTCAATCCTGCATTCGGACACGAAAGGGAATATTGGGTGCAGGTTGAAGGACAGATCACAACCGATGCTTTAATTCAGCTACAGGATGGAGTTGAAATCTCCATTGATGGCAGACTGCACCAGACCCGCAGATGTATTGCCTCGGCCTTTCTATCAGTACCGCATGTAGCTGAAAGGAATCCACCAATCAGGTTTAGAAAAAACATTCCGACAAGCTGGATCAAACTGATACTTACAGAAGGTAAAAACAGGCAGGTGAGAAAGATGACAGCCGCAGTTGGATTTCCAACCCTGAGGCTCATTCGTTACCGTATTGGCCATCTTACCATTGATCAAATGGCGCCGGGCGAATATAAAGAGTGGGATAACCTGCAGATCTACCAACTATTGGGAATCAAATGAATCCTTTCGTTCAATACCAGGACTTGCATTCAATAGCCAGTCATTTCATTCAATACTCAGTTCTTTCCCTCAATACTCAGTTCTTTCGTTCAATACTCAGTTCTTTCGTTCAATACTCAGAGCTTTCAATACCGAGGGCATTCATTCAATTCCCGGCCCTTTCTTCAATACCGGTGATTGCGATCACAACACTTATTCTTTTAAACCCGGCATTAATTAAACCCTGGACTAAACATTATTCGTTTCCACACTATACTATACTATCATCAAGGTTAGAATTTACCCCGAATCTCAGGTTATACCGGGCCATTACTAACCTAAATAAACAAACCGGTTAATCAGCTTCAATTCTTATCTTGCCACCATAAAAAATTGGAATATGCTAAAATCCATGACTGGTTTTGGAAGAACTGAAAGATCTGTAGGCGATAAAACTTTCCTGGTTGATATAAAATCATTGAATGGAAAACAATTTGAACTAAACCTCAAAATGCCGGCTTTTCTGAAGCCTTTCGAATTCGAAATCCGTACGCTTCTTTCTAAGAATCTAAACCGTGGTACTGTAGATTGTACAATTAATCTTAAGGAAACCGGGAGCTCGAAACCTGTAAGTATAAATACCGAACTGGCTAAAGCTTATTATCAACCGATCGCAGATCTGTCAGCTGCCCTGAATCTGGATCCATCATCTATACTCAGCACATTGTTAAAATTGCCCGAGGTGATCACGCCAACCGGCGAAACGCTGACTGAATCAGAATGGGAAGAATTTAAAAAAGTGATGGAATCAGCAATTGAAGATTTGAATCAACACCGGCTAGAAGAAGGCAAGGCACTTGAACAGGATCTTTTGCTTCGTATCAACAACATTCAGCATCAGCAGGATGAGATCGTTAAACTGGAACCCAACCGGAAACAAAAAATCAGGGACGGCTTGGTAAAGGTGCTGGAGGAAAATGTGGGCAAGGAAAACTATGATCCAAACAGGTTAGAACAGGAATTAATATATTATATAGAAAAGATTGACATTAGTGAAGAACAGGTGCGACTAAAAAACCATTGCGAGTATTTCAAAACCCTGCTACTTTCCAACGACGAAGGCAAAGGCAAAAAATTATCATTCATATTGCAGGAAATAGGAAGAGAGATTAATACCACCGGTGCAAAAGCTTATGACTCGAACATCCAGCAATATGTTATACAGATGAAGGATGAACTCGAAAAAGCCAAGGAACAGGTCCTTAACGCTCTGTAACCATAATAACAGGTATTAAGCATTATCAATTGGATAAAACCAATTAACCGATTCCAGTATTTTTGTAAAAAACCGGTCACTTGAAACACTTTCTATCCTTTCTGATTTTTACACTGGCTTTTGTATCCTGCCAGCAAAACATCGATGTATTTGAAAAAAATGTGGAGATTCCAGATCATGCCTGGAGCTCAGGATTTAAGCCGGAAATAAGTTTCACGGTACAGGACACTACGGCGAGGTATAATATCTATGCTGTGGTTCGGCATACCGATGCATACGAGTTTAATAATATCTGGATCAATATCTATACAAAAGTTCCCGGCGATTCAGCTATGCGCAAGCAACAGCTCGATCTTAAACTGGCTACTGATGAGAAGGGCTGGCTGGGTAGTGGTATGGACGACATATTTGAACACCGGATCCTGATCACCGCACAACCTGAAGCGCTCACAAAAGCCGGCACATATACTTTCAGTTTTGAAAATATTATGCGCGTTGATCCTTTGCCCGGGGTATTGAATATGGGTATCAGGGTTGAAAAAGCGAAATAAGCATAACTGCTGATGAAACTTCCTTCAAAAAAGAAACTTGCAGTCGCCACCTTCGTTTACTGGTTCCTGCTGGCCTATATTATTGCCATTCTTTTTTTCTGGTTTTTTGTTCTGGAAACACAGAACACCCAGATGAGCAATTACAAACTTAATGAGTTAAAAAAAGATGATCCGGCCTATATCAGCAAAATAGAAAAGATCGCTGCTGAGAAAAGACTGAAAACAACCCAATATCTCGGTGAGGGCCTAACCTTTCTTGCAATGATCCTGGTAGCTGCCTTATTCGTTTACCGGGCAGTGAGGAGGCAGTTCATTCTTCAGCAACAACAACAAAATTTTATGATGGCGGTTACCCATGAACTGAAAACGCCGATTGCCGTTGCTAAACTCAATCTCGAAACCTTGCTGAAACATCAGCTTGACGATACACGCAAACAAAAGATCCTGCAGATGACCCTGCAGGAAATCAACCGGCTCAATAATCTCTCAAGTAATATCCTGGTATCCGCGCAACTGGAAGGCGGGCGTTACCGGGTTGGAAAGGAAGAACTCGATCTTTCTGATCTTGTGAAAAGCTGTGTTGTCGATTTTATTAACCGCTACCCCGAAAGACACTGGACGACCGATATAGAACCTGAACTCGATATAAAAGGTGACGCGTTGCTGCTCCAGATACTGGTGAATAACCTACTTGAGAATGCCATGAAATATTCGCCGAAAGAGGGCAGGATAAGCTGCACCCTTAAGAAAGATCATCACAAGGTCATACTCTCGGTTACCGACGAAGGCAGTGGAATACCCGATTCAGAAAAGAAAAAAATCTTCGAAAAGTTTTATCGCATAGGTAACGAAGAAACAAGAACTGCAAAAGGAACTGGCATTGGTCTTTATCTTTGCCGTAAAATCGCTGATGATCATAATGCAGACATTCGTGTGACAGACAATCATCCCACCGGCGCTAATTTTATCATTCGTTTCCCGGTTTAATTCAACTCCATATGGCTTCAAAACTTTCGATTTTACTAGTTGAAGATGAAGAAAACCTTCACGAAGCTCTTAAGCTGAATCTTGAGCTGGAAGGATATGAGGTAACCTCCGCTTTTGACGGCACCGACGCATTGAAAAAAGTGGAAGGCGAATATTTCGATCTCATAATCCTGGATGTTATGCTACCTGAAGTGGACGGTATCAGCGTTACTGAAACCGTGAGGGTGCATAACAATGACGTCCCGATTCTTATCCTGAGTGCAAGAAATAATAGCGCAGACAGGGTTCTGGGACTCAAAAAAGGTGCGGATGATTATCTCACAAAACCATTTAACCTGGAAGAACTGCTATTAAGAGTTCAGAAACTCATCAACAAGAACAAAAAAATGCAGGACAAGGATACGATTGGAGATTCGTATTCATTTGGTTCTAATAAAATTGATTTCAGGGCCCAGGAAGCGCAGATCAAAACCGGCGAAAAAATTCAGCTAAGCAAAAAAGAAGCAATGCTTCTGAAACTGCTGATTGAAAATAAAAATGAAGTTGTGCCACGCGAAAAGATCCTTCAGACTGTCTGGGGTTATAACGTTTATCCAACTACCAGGACCATCGATAATTTCATATTGAACTTTCGCAAATATTTCGAAGAAGATAGCCGTAACCCGCAATTCTTTCATTCTGTAAGAGGTGTGGGTTATAAATATTCAGAATAGTGCAACAGTATTCAGAATAGCGTAACAGTATTCAAATAGCTTAACAGTATTTAGAATAGCTTAACAGTATTTAGAATAGTGTAAACGCATTAATCCCGCAATTACTGATAGTAAAGAATTATCCGGTTGCAGTTATCGGGTTTTTCAATTTATCACCCACTTCAACTGCTTTATCAAGTAGTTCCTGCATATCCGAAGGACTATGATCAGGAGTGTAAAGCGCCCACTCACATTCATTTAAAACGGTCAGAAAGTTATTTATCACAGGTGCCGCTATCTCCTGCTTCTGAAGCTGGAAGCTTATATTCTGTTTATTCAGAAAAGACGGGAGTACGTCACAGCGTTCTGCCGCAATCTTCCAAAGCACTTGCTGTACCTCGCGGTAAAAGCCCTTGGTATCATCGTTAATAAGAGATTTACGGGCATTCCCAAACATGGCTGCTGCAGGTATAACTTCCCTGACTTTTATTTCTGTGACCGGCATTGGTTTTAAGGGTTCAGCATTTGTAACCGGTTCCTTTATGCCTTTCTTCAGAAATACCGCCTGGTATAATATCCAACCGATAATAACAAGTGCAACACCGCCAAACCAATAAAGATGCAGTGGTTTGTCGGCCAGGCTTTTCACATTCCGGGTTTCAATAAAAGGAGTTTTTTCAGAAGCTGAAACGTGAAAACTGATTGGTGCAGTTACAAGTGTCTTATAATTTTCTGACTGTGGATCGAAATAAGAAAATGAAACAGCTGGTATTGTATATTGGCCGGTATCCCTTGCAGTAACAGCATAATCAAAAGTTTTTTTACCACTCAGCGGATACACAAACTGGTTAAGATCTTCCTTTACAGTAGGCTCAGAAGTATCGATTCCTTTTGGCCAATCAATATCGGGCAAAGTCACCAGCTGAAGATTACCGCTGCCGGAAAGTTGCCATTGTATTTTTATTAGTTCGCCCTGCTTAATTTCTTCGGCAGGCATTATGGTTTGCAAGGTAAATTTTCCGACGGCACCGGTGAAATCAGCTGGCTGATCTTTTTCAGGAAGTGGTTTTACGTCGATAGTAACCGGGACAGTTCTTAAAGTAGTATAGTGTTCAAAATTGGATCTGAATGATGAAGATTGATCGAGCAATCTTTGCAACTGACTTTTCCCGTCATTTTTTAAACCATTCGTTTTTACAAAATGTACTACGCTTTCTATTTCTGCGGGGTCTAGTTCATATTTGCCTGCCTGTAATGGAAATAACTGGACCTTCCTGATCAGGTTGGTATAAAAAGCGTTTCCTTTTATCACTTCAACCTCTGGTTTGTTATCATAAGACTCAACCATTTCGACCACACTAAAACCAGGAAACGAAGGTCTTTTAACAACCTGTGAATTTGAATTTAGCCGCGAATAAGCTTTATATGCAACCGCTAAAGGCTCTCCTACATAACAAGAGGTTTTGTTTGTATTAGCACGCAGGAAGAAATTGTTTTTAATTTTGTCCTCTACCTTTTCTCCAGGCCTGATCTCAGATTCATCTTCTACTCTTGGCTCATTCTGCATTTCCTCAGGTTCAGGAACAGAAGAAAGCCCGGTTTGGCTCACTGTTATATTTATTGCTTTCGTCGTAAGCTTGCGTCCATTAATAGTTACCGAAGCAGCCGGAATAACAAACCTGCCTGTCTTCATCGGGGTTAGTACAAGTACCTTTGAATAGGAATCTATCCATTGAAGCGTTTTACCGCCGATTACCTGTGATGCCTGGTTTGTGAAAGTATCATTAACAACAAATCCCTTTATATAAGGAATTTTGATATCGGGAACATACTTAGCACCATACACAACAAATTGCACCTGGAAAGGCTGTTTCAGCGCAACGCTTTTTTCGCTTACTATCGATACGAATTTCAGCTCCGTTTGTGTATGGCCAGGCATTGCAGACATGAAGAGGCCGGCAATGAAAAATAGCCGGTAAATTATTCCTGTAAATGTCTTCGTGTTGAATTGCATCATCTGACCCCTGGCTGGTTCAAACAAATATAAAATTAAGCCAGCCAATTCAGCGCTTAAATAAAGTTAAATGGACGAATGGTGCTTATCCCTGGACGACCAGTCTACAAGTCGCCAAGTTGGGGGCGCAGGAGAATTTCTTCGACACAAGCCCTGGACGAAAGATTCGCTGCGGAATATATCATATCTGCAACATCTTTTTCATCCATAAGACGCTGCGGGTCAACGCCAGAACTCTTCCATGAGTCGGTATATGCCGCACCGGGGTAAACGGCTGTTACTTTTATGTCAAAATTCTTAAGTTCTTCCCTCAGGTTCCTCGAAAATCCAGCTAAAGCATATTTTGTAATGCTATACGCCCCACCATTCGGATATGCTTTCAATGAAGCAATCGAACACATATTGAAGATATGTCCACGGCGATTTTCTATCATGCGTGGTAATAATTTGCGGGTCAGGTAATAAGCACTGTATAAATTCACCTCAACCAGCTTTTCAAGCACACCATCGTCTTCTGTACTTATGCTACCTGGAAAATAGATACCGGCATTATTAACCAGGATATCTGTTTCAGTTGTTTGATTAAGCACCCAGTCACCAAACGCTATTACCTGTTCTTTGATTCCAAGGTCACAGTTATAAGTTTTGAATTCAGATGCCTTATAAACTGCTCTCAGTTCTTCCGCCGTTTTTTCCAATCTTTCTTTATCCCTCGCACATATCATGACCAGGTGCGATTTGCCATCGGCCGCAAACTTCTCTGCTATAGCTCTTCCAAATCCCTTTGAAGCACCTGTAATTACAATATTCATACCTGCATCATTTATAACGAAGTTAGAATCTAATACAGCTTACCAAACTTTTTTTACTGAAACTGGTTTGGTAATTTTGCAATAACAGGATATGAAGTATAAACATCTCTTTTTCGACCTTGATCACACGTTATGGGATTTCGATGCAAATGCGCGCTTAACTCTGCATGAGTTATATCATGGGCATGATTTGGCCAACATAGGTGTTCATGATTTTGAACTGTTTCACAAAAATTATATTGTTCATAATAACCATTTGTGGGATAAATACCGGAAGGGTCAATTGAAAGTAGATGAATTGCGATGGAAGCGCATGGCGCTGACACTACTGGACTTTAAGATCGGTGATGAATCACTGGCAAAAGCACTTGGCGATCGTTTTCTCGATCTGCTTCCTTCCAGAACGCTATTGTTTCCATTTGCCATTGAGATGCTTGAGTATCTTACCGACAAAGGTTATGATCTCCACCTGATCACCAATGGATTTGAGAAAACCCAACATTGCAAATTACAATATTCTGGTTTAGCAGGCTTCTTCAAAGAAGTTATCACATCGGAAGGAAGCAATAGCATCAAACCAAAAAAAGAAATTTTTGAATATGCCTTCAAAAAAACCAACTCCGCTCCTGAAAAAAGTATTATGATAGGCGATAGCATTGATGCAGATATTCAAGGTGCTATCAATGCGGGTATAGATCAGGTTTTTGTAAATCACGTTAATGAAACGACGTCAATAATACCGACGTATACGATATACTCATTGGAAGAGTTAGGGCATATATTCTAGTGGTGAGTGGTAAGTGGTGATTTTAGTTGTGAGTTAAGGAAAGTGAATTAATCACTCATCCAATGATTAACTCAACTTACCACTCACCACTCACCACGCACCACTGAATTCAGAACGTCGCTAACACCGTAACCCCTCCTTGCACCATATCGTCAATCTTCACGTTCAGTTTTGCACCGACCGGCAACAGGACGTCTACCCGGCTACCAAATTTTATAAAGCCGTATTCTGCACTTTGTTCCACTTTTTGACCTACAGTCAGGTAGTTTACAATACGCCTGGCTACTGCTCCTGCAATTTGTTTATAGAGAATTTCGCCATGCAGGTTTTTTACAACGGTTGTATGGCGCTCATTTTCGGTTGAAGATTTTGGATTCCAGGCAACCAGGTATTTGCCCTTATGATATTGATTGTATACAACCTCTCCCGACACAGGATTCCGGTTTTGGTGTACATTCAATGGACTCATAAAAATAGAAACCTGCAGGCGCTTGTCCTTGAAATATTCTTCATCCACTGTTTCTTCTATAACCACCACTTTGCCATCGGCGGGACAAACCACAACGTTTTCTTGTTTTGTAAGTTTCCTTTCCGGGATACGAAAAAATGAAATAATAAAAAGAAGAAAGAGGAATGAAATAATAAAGATCAGCCAACTTAGCCAGGGATAATGAAAGCTGATATAATAAAACGAAGCAAGGTTTATCAAGGCAAATGCAACGGCAATTATGAAAATCGTTTTGTAGCCTTCTTTATGTATCCGCATATTGGAATTTAAGCCGCAAAATTAAGGATTTGGCCTTATTTGCGTTTGAATGATTTGATTGAGTTAACTTATCCTTTTCAATCCCTGTCTGGGAATAAGCATTTATATTGTTGAAATAAATGGCACTAAGACATAAACAGCTGAACATAGATCCACACAGCCGGAACCACAAACAGCAGTGAATCGAACCGATCGAGAAAACCGCCATGGCCTGGCATAATACTTCCACTGTCTTTGACATTTGCCAATCTTTTAAGCTTCGATTCAAACAGGTCACCTGCAGTGCCAAAAATGGCAACTATAGCCCCGATTATGAACCAATGATAGTCCGGGATTGGTGACTCCGTTGGTATACCAATGATACCGGAATAATCACTGCTGCCGATTAAGCCGATGATCAATACACAAAGCACCATTCCTCCCAGGGTACCTTCCCAGGTTTTCTTTGGTGAAATTTTTGAGAAAGGTGTCTTCCCGATAAAAGAACCAACCAGGTATGCCATTGTATCATTGATCCAGACCGCCAGGATAACTGTGAGCGGAATATATGGACCTTTTGAAAGACCTGGTCCCGGATGATAATAATCATATAAGCCAATCATCATCGCCCAGGTTAATGACATATAAATCAGCCCGGCGAAGGAGAACACAACGTTTCGGCCGGACACCTGTTTAGAAAATAATAACTCAACCAGCGGAAGTAGAAATATAAACATCAACCCAAGCCACCAGCCCATTGAATGAAGTGAGAAATCACCAATATTAAACATATCATTGGTGAAATATAACATGATGCACCAGCCTGCAAGCATCACTCCATATCGATGAAACCCGGTAATCTCTGAATACTCGTGATCAATCAACCCGATTATCTTCTGGTATTCAACCCAGCAACCAAAATGAATGATGGAAAACAATATAAAAAAACTCCATTGGCTCCACAGCAAACCAGTCAGCATTACAGCGACGAAAATGAGTGCGGTCAACGCCCGTTTTCTGAATGTAGCAATATTCAGCGCCATATTATGCTAACAGGGTTTTGTTATTCATCAGGCGATATAGTTGTTATGAGGTGTTAACCCGTTGCGGTCATAAACTTTCGACCAGGTTATGGTAGAAAGCCGCTGGTATAAACGAAGTATTCCGAAGACTGCAACGGCACTAATTAATGCCAGGTAAAAAGGCACTACCGGATTTTCGTTGATGTATTTTGTAGCATAAGAGGCAACGATCACCTGTACCGCATTGGTAATAAAATGCGCGACAATGCTTGTCCACAAACTTCCGCTGAACCAGTATAATGCTCCCAGCACAATCCCGAGGAACCTCCGGGGCAAAAATCCCTGGAATTGAAAATGCAGGGCAGAAAACAAGGCTGCCGTAACAATGATTCCTACCCATGGTCTCCTGGTGAGCTGAATGATCACACGTTGCAATGCGCCCCTGAAAAACATTTCTTCACAGATAGCCGGTAAAAGTGCGATGACAATCACGTTTATTATGATATCTGTCCCACCGGTTATCTTAAGGAAAGCCTCCATCTGTTTTGCTGCCAGTTTTTCCATTTCTATCATGGAAGCTGGCATCGGAATAAGTTGATTAAGCTCCCCCAACCAGAATACAAGTGGAAAAGCTAAAAGCATACACCCGATCCCAAGTATATACATAGATACTTTCTCGGCAGGCTTAAATCCGAGAAAGTAAAAATAACTGCCCCTGAAACTGAACAAGGCATATAATAAAGCTGGTAAAAAGAAAAAAATCAAAGATGATGCGGCCTGGACCCACTTCATGGTGGCAAGGTTTTCCGGGGCAGCTAAATCTATTTTACCGCCAAAAATTATCTGGCTTAAGCTCGCCAGTAGTAATTGTGGAATGAAGTAAACCAATAAAAGCACACCCAGCTGTGTATTAGGCGATTTAATTCTTAAATGACCGGTCATGGCTGGTATAAACGAGGATTAATTTGTAAATTTGCAACCTTTCAAGATACGCAAGATAAGGATATCCACTGATTGCGAAGGACTGGCAAAGTGATAATTATGATTCAGATTGGCAACATACAATTACCGGAGTTCCCGCTTCTTCTGGCCCCGATGGAAGATGTAAGTGATCCGCCGTTTCGTGCAGTTTGTAAAGACAATGGCGCCGATCTCATGTATACTGAGTTCATCTCTTCGGAAGGGCTGATCCGCGATGCGATCAAGAGCCGCCAAAAACTCGATATATTTGATTATGAACGCCCTGTGGGCATTCAAATTTTTGGAGGAGATGAAGAAAGTCTGTCACTGGCTGCAAAAATCGTGGAAGTTACCAACCCCGACCTGCTTGATATCAATTTCGGCTGTCCCGTAAAAAAGGTTGCTTTGAAAGGTGCAGGAGCTGGAGTATTAAAAGATATTGACCTGATGGTGAGGCTTACTTCAGCGGTCGTGAAATCAACTTCATTACCGGTCACTGTCAAAACACGCCTCGGCTGGGACGATTCAACCAGGAATATTGAAGAAGTTGCAGAACGCCTGCAGGATGTGGGAATTAAAGCACTTGCTATTCATGGCCGTACCCGGACCCAGATGTATAAAGGGGATGCCGACTGGACACTCATAGGAAAAGTAAAAAACAATCCAAGAATCAGGATACCGATCTTCGGAAACGGTGATATCGATTCTCCCGAAAAAGCGCTTGAATACAAAAACAAGTATGGAATAGATGGTATCATGATTGGCCGGGCAGCCATCGGATATCCATGGATCTTTAACGAAATCAAACATTATTTTCAAACGGGTGAGCACCTGCCACCACCGACCATTACAGATCGGGTTGCTGTTTGCCGCAAACACCTGTTGCGATCTGTTGAATGGAAGGGACCTGTAGTAGGAATCAATGAAATGCGCCGGCATTATGCCAACTACCTGAAGGGTCTACCAAACATAAAAGAATTCCGTGGCCGCCTGGTTACTCTTAAAACGCCTGAAGAAATAAATGAAGTTTTGAATGAAATCATCATCCAGTATTCAGGTTTTCAATTTGAAAAAACCCCGATTGTATTGGAAAATTATCACGAAAAATGCCCGGTATAGGGCGTTACATCTCAACGGCCTGTATCATTTCCTTTCCCAAAGGGCTTACTGAAGGGTCAAAATAGTGCGTAAGCATTCCTTTTTCGTTGATCAGGTATTTTGAAAAATTCCATGAAGGAGCTTTGTCGTTCCAGCCATTAAGGGATTTGTTGGAAAGCCATTCGAATACCGGGTTTTGATTTTCTGATTTTACCACCACTATTTTTGTTGAAAGCGGAAAATTGATCCCGTAATTGAGTTTACAGAATTGCATTATTTCTGCATCAGTACCTTTTTCCTGTTCGCTAAAATCATTTGCGGGGAACCCAATCACCTGTAGTTTGCCTGCATACTTTGCCTGGAGCTGTTGCAATTCTTCATATTGCCTTGTATACCCACAATCTGATGCGGTATTAACAATTAGTATTTTTTTACCAGAAAGCTCTTCCATGTTCAGCTCGCTACCGCCATTTAATTTAACGGTCAGATTGTATAATGATTTCAGCGGAGTTTTATGACCGCTATTCACAAAAACATCACTGTTTTTTCCGAAAAGCCGGGTAACTCCTGTTATCAACGGATAAATTGCTTTCATTACTTTTTGTTTACCCGTCATGGCCCTGGAATTTCTGTTTACAATAAAAAAATAAATAAGGCTGCTCATCGTCAGCACTGATAAAACAATCAAACCAATATTTCTTTTCCTGTATGTCACCAGTTCAATTTGATTTTTTACCGGATAGATTGTCCCATCTTAACCTATTCGCAAAATTACCCAAAGATCCTCTTAAGCAGTTTGATCTTTCCTTTGAAAGTGGGGTATTTGATTCTCGGATCAAACCAGAATGGCGTTTTCATGACAGACTTCGGTCGGCTAAAAAGATCAAAACTGAATTTCCCATGATAAGTCCCCATGCCGCTACCCCTGACTCCGCCGAAAGGCAAATGATAGTTTGAAAAATGATAGGCGGTATTATTAATACAACCACCGCCAAAAGAAGTTTTCTTTATCCAGGCATCAACAACTTCCTGGTTGCGGGTGAACAGATAAAAAGCAAGCGGGTCAGGATTCCTGGTGACTATAGCCATTGCCTCTTCAGTATTCTTATACGTAATTACAGGAAGTATCGGTCCGAATATTTCATCATGCATAATAGGTGCTTCAACATTTACCCTATCGAGAATTGTAGGACCGATATAAAGTTGGGAGATGTCATGATCACCGCCATAAACAACATCTCCATTATCGAGATATCCAACCAGCTTTTTAAATCTTGATTGATTGATGATCCTTCCATAGTCATGGCTTCCGGCAGGGTCGCTGGTATAAAATTCTTTGATCGATTTACCAATCGCGTCTATAAGCTTATCTTTTACTGATTCATGAACCAGGAGGTAGTCCGGGGCTATACAGGTTTGACCAGCGTTTAGCCATTTACCAAAAGTGATGCGTTTGGCTGTAACGAAGATATCGGCGTCTGGTTCTATCACTACGGGACTTTTACCCCCAAGTTCCAGCGTGACTGGCACCAGTTTGTCTGCAGCCAGTTTGTAAATCTGCCGGCCAACAAAAGTGCTACCCGTATAAAAAATATGATCAAATCTAAACGACTCAAGCATCGGTGGTATAACCTGGTCGCCGGGCCCATTTATCACCCGGATATAATTGTCCGGAAAGATGCCGGCAATCATTTTCTCTATGAGGCTTGCAGTTGCTGGTGCCATTTCACTGGGTTTTAATACTGCGCAATTACCTGCAGCTATTGCAGCCATAAGAGGAATCATGATCAGTTGAAAAGGATAATTCCATGGAGCGATGATTAATACAACTCCAAGTGGATCGCGGTAGACCTTACTCGATGAAGGGATATTTGCAAATGTAGTTTTCACTGAAGCGGGTCTTGCCCATTTTCGGAGGCGAGATAAGAGATGTTTTGTTTCTGCTAAAAACAAACCGGTTTCGGTTGCATAAGCTTCCTCCTCGCTCTTATGCAAATCTTTATAAAGCGCCTCAGCTATTGCAGCTTCGTTTTGGATCACCAGCTGCTTTAAAGCATTTAATTGTTTGATGCGAAATTCTATGGACCTGGTGGCGCCCGAGTCGTAATATTCGCGCATTGGGGTTAATGAAATAGTTTGCATCAGCCTGGAGATTAGGAGGTGATATAATATAATTCAACATGCAAATTGATATATATTAACGATATTAATTGGGCTTCCGATTACACTCAGATAAAAATAGAAACGAGATAGATCATCACTATGCTCACAATGCCCATCCAGACAGTGGCTACCGAATAAACTCTTAACATCGTTTTCATATCCAGACCGCTGAACTTTGCGATTACCCAGAAATAGGCATCGTTTGCATGAGAGATCATCATAGAACCTGCACCCATTGCCAACACGGTCAGCAGGCGACCGTTTTCTGTATCAAGATGAAGCGCCGGAAGCAAAGGCAGCACCACTGAAGCGGAAGTAATGATCGCAACCGTTGAAGAGCCTTGTGCTGTTTTCAGAATAAAACTAAGGAGAAATGGAAATAGTAACCCGAGACTTCCCAAAGCAACTGCATTACCAAAATGTTCACCGATTTTTGTTGCTGCCAGCACTGCCCCAAACGCACCACCCGCGCCGATGATGACTAATATTCCGCCCGCCTTTTCAGCTGCATCTGTCAACAATTTGCCCAGTGCATTTTTCTTCCAGTTCTTACCCGCATTTAATGCAAGCAACACACCCATAGTTAAAGCTATAACGGGATCACCCAAAATGAGAATCATTTGCTGCCAGGGAGTGTAAGTTTCATTTCCCTCTACAAAAGAATGCATGGCTATCAAAAGGATTGGAACAATTACCGGGAGAAATGCTTTAACCGGGGATGGCAGTTCATCACCGGTTTCTATTACTTCTTCATCGGCCGAACGCAGAAACGGGATTTTTTTCCCTGCATATTTTGCCCACCAATGACCAACAAACATGGCAGGAAGCGCAACTATTATTCCTATCATTATCAGCTTTCCATAAGCAACTGATAATGTTCCCGCAGCGGCAGCGGCACCGGGATGTGGGGGAATAAGACAGTGCACTGAATACAGACCAGTTGCCAGGGATACACTCATGATTACAACTGAGATACCGGTTCGACGCGCTATCGACTTATTAAGACCGCTTAACACGATATAGCCTGAGTCGCAAAAGATCGGTAGCCCTACAACAAAGCCGGTAATACTCATGGCCCAGGCTGCATGTTTGTCCCCGACGCGTTTTAATATATAGGCTGCCATTACTCTTGTACTGCCGGTATGTTCCAGCAAAACCCCCAGAGTGGTGCCAAGCACGATGATGAGACCCAGTGATTTCATAATGTTTCCAAAACCTTCTTTTACTAATCCCACTATTTGTAATGCCGGTATTTGGACGCCGAGCCCAACAACAAAACTTGCGAGAACCAGGGCAAAAAAGGCATGCACTTTGAACTTCGTGGTAAGCAGTATTATCAGGGCTATTCCAGCCAGCAAAGCAATTATCACTTGGGGAAGCGATGAGGTCATTCGATACATTTAGAAGTGAATCAACAAGTTAAGTCAAAATATAATCGAGTCAACAGATCACGATAAGAATAATATGCTGTATTTGGATGTTTTTCAGAATATTATTCTAAAATAACATTAAAATGAGAATTTAATTCTGTTATTTTCTATATTTGTAAAAAAAAGATGGAAATAAATCTGGATAGCGTGGATCTGCAGATTCTCAACATTATGCAAACCAACGCAAAGATTGCAAATGTCGAACTGGCACGCCAGCTCGAAATGGCTCCGTCAGCAGTTTTGGAACGTGTTAAAAAACTAGAACAAAAAGAAGTCATCAAGGGATATACAACCCGCATCGATCCATTAGCTGTACAACAAAAGCTGCTTGCATTCATATTTATAAAGGCCACTGATGGGATGGGTACTACTGAAACCGCACGTTGCATTGCAGCGATACCGGAAGTACAGGAAGTACATCATATTGCGGGGGAAGATTGTTTCCTGATTAAGATCCGTACTGCCGACTCCGCTTCCTTGATGAATATTATGCGAACCCGATTAAGCTCTATCCCGAGAATTGTTTCCACCAGGACAACTATTGTACTGGAAACTGTAAAGGAAGAAAACACAATAATTATATCCAAAGCTCCATCATTATAAATTTTATATCATGTCAACAGTTCCCAAAATTCCACCTTCTAAGCTCATGGTCATCATGGCCTTTGCGGTGGTATACATTGTGTGGGGTTCAACTTATTTTTTTATCCGCCTTGCTATTGAAGATTTCCCCCCCTTCATCATGGCTGCTCTCCGGTTTATTATAGCTGCATTGCTGATGTTTGCATGGTGTATTTATAAGAAGGAACAACTATTGAAATGGCAGGAAATTAAACCAGCTATTGTAAGCGGCCTCCTGATGCTCTTTATCGGTAATGGTGCAGTAGTCTGGTCCGAACAATATCTTGAAAGTTCATTAGTTGCGATTCTTGTTTCAGCAGGGCCAATATGGTTTGTGATGTTGGATAAACCGAACTGGGGTGTTAATCTTAAAAGCAGGAATATAATAACAGGATTGCTGATTGGTTTCATAGGTGTGATTGTATTGTTTAGCAACAATGTAACAGAGGCGATTTCCGGATCGGGCAGCATGATACAAATTGTAGCAACAGCATTGCTTGTAATTGGATCGATTTCCTGGGCAGGTGGTTCATTGTATTCAAAATATAAAACCAGTGGCCAATCAAACGCTGTAAATACGGCCTGGCAGATGCTTAGTGCCGGCTTGCTTTTTACGGTGTTCAGTTTTTTCAGTGGCGAAACAAAAACATTTGATGTTGCTGCGGTCTCTACAACAGGATGGCTTTCTCTTGTGTACCTGATTGTAATGGGTTCACTCATCGGTTATAGTTCTTATGTCTGGTTGTTGAGTGTTCGCCCGGCAACACAGGTAAGCACACATTCCTATGTTAACCCCATAGTAGCAGTGCTTCTTGGAGTTCTGCTGATCGGCGAATCATTAACTCTTTTACAGGTAACAGGTTTGGTTATTATTCTTGCCAGCGTATTACTTGTCAACCTTAATAAATACAGAAAACCTAAAGCAGTAACTGTTGCTCCTTCATCAAAATTAGCCTGCGAGGTTTCATAAAGCTGTAAACAGGCAATTATTTCATTAGATTCATCTTTTAATATATTGCTATGACGATCGCTATGACTGATGCTATGACTGATGAGCATTTTATGAAGCAGGCTTATAAAGAAGCAATAAAAGCTTTTGAATCGGGTGAGGTACCTGTGGGTGCGGTTATAGTAATGAACGGGCAGATTATTGCACGTGGTCATAACCAGGTTGAAAAACTTAATGATCCTACTGCTCATGGAGAGATCATAGCATTAACTTCTGCATTCAATTTCCTTGGCAGCAAATACCTGCCTGAAGCAACAATTTATATTACCGTTGAACCATGTTTGATGTGTGCCGGAGCTCTTTACTGGAGCAAGATATCTCGTATAGTCTGGGGTGCGGATGACGAAAAAAATGGTCATAAAAGAATCACAGCATCTAACTGGCCTTTTCATCCGAAAACAGAAGTCAGTAAAGGAGTTATGAAAGAGGAATGTGCAATGTTGATGAAAGAGTTTTTTAGATCGAAACGTTGAGAGAGTGATGAGTGATAAGTGATGAGTGGAGTGGTGAGTTGTGAGTGGTAAGTGTGTTGATGAATTGATGAATTGGTGAGTGTGTGGGTGTGTGGGTACTGGGTTGGTGAGTATAGTTGATAACGGAGTTGTATAAACGAAAAGTCCCACTTGCTGCGGGACTTTTGTTATTAGAAAAGACTTATTAAAGTATTTTCTTTGGGACTACTTTGGGACTATACCATTCTTTGTGGTAATAGCGTTCTCATCTTTGTGGTAATGGCGTTCTCAGGGCTATAACTTTTTTATCTTGATGTTTTTAAACCATAGGCCGCCTCCATGATCCTGTAAGGCGATATAACCCGATTTGGCCATGGCCCAATCTGCTTTATCCCTGAACTTAGATTTTGCTTTCAGCTCCTGCCATTCTGGAGTCCAAAGTTCGAAATCAGCAACTTTTTCACCATTAAGCCAGTGTTCAACATGAGCCTTGTTTACGATGATTTTGGTTGTATTATATTGGCCGGCAGGTTTGGCAGTCAGTTTTGCCGGTGGATGCATATTGTAATCGGCCCCGCTTTTTTGCCAGTCTTCCAACTTGTCTTTATACCCGTTGTCATCTATCAATTGATATTCGGGACCTGATTCATAAGATGACCCATGAGCTTCAGTCGCGCGATAAACGATACCACTGTTAGCACCTGGCGCAACTTTCCAATCAATTGATAATTCGAAATTGTCATATTTATCAGCAGTTATCAGATCGGCCCTTTTGCTGACGCCTTCAAGCTTACAGCTTAGTTCGCCATTAGCAACCAACCAACCATCGGAAGTTTTGTTTTGATAAGTTCGCCAACCTTTGGTAGACGTACCATCAAACAATAATTTCCAACCTTCTTTTTTCTCTTGTGGAGAAAGAGTGTTGTCTTTGCCGGCCATCCAGTCAGCAGAGCCTGCTGTGATAAACGACATGGTAGTGATTGCAGCTACTGCGACCACTCCCTGGATAATTCTTTTGTTCATATAGAGTTGATTTGAGTTCAAAAATTATTAACTAAGCAACTTCAATTATTAACTAAGCAACTTCATGTTTTTAGGATCCCATTTGATTGGTTTCTCCTGGTAGTAACTATCATTACAAAGCAAGGCAGGTGCTGCGGCGCGGTAGCCAAATACTGCATCCTCAATCACTGGCTTTCCACCACGGATAGCACGTATCCAGTTATAATGATGATCATAATGTGCACCCTTGTATCCTTTCTCAACCAGGAATTCTGTTACCCCGGGCGGTGTCATTTTTTTACGGTCATAATCTTTTTCATATTGTCTTTCAGAGAAATACTTCGCATAATTTTCAGGAGGCCAGAATTTATTTGTTGTGAGAGTTACCTTATCCCATTCAACATCCATAGTTCCTTCATTACCCACAAGACGTAGTGAACTGTTACCACCTGATCCATCAACAAAATTCACACGAAGTGATAAGTTAAATGCACCATGTTTTTCAGAAGCGGGATAGTCAAACATTCCCAGCAGAATATCCGGCACTTCACGCCCATCTTTCCAATACCTTAATCCGCCTGTCGACATGATTTTAGTTGGCCCTGTAGTTCCGACAATTGAATGCAGACTTGAAAACAGGTGTACAAACAAGTCACCTGATACGCCGGTACCATAGTCTTTGAAGCATCTCCATCTGAAGAATCTTTTTGGATCGAAAGGACGATCGGGGTATTTATTTAAGAAGCGTTTCCAGTCTACTGTAGTTGTGTTCCCATCAGCCGGCATATCATATTGCCAGGCACCACCAGGAGTATTACGTGCCCAGAATCCTTCTGCATAATTCAGTTTACCTATAGCTCCGGCTTCAAGAAGTTCTTTTGCTTTTTCATTTCCGAGCGAACTCATTCCCTGGCTTCCTACCTGGAATACTACTTTGTTTTTTGCCTGGGCTGCCAACACTTCAGGACCTTCTGTTATGTCGTGCACCATTGGTTTCTCACAATAAACTGCTTTGCCATTATTCATGGCAGCAATTGAAATATCTTTATGCCAATGATCCGGTGTTGCAACAATTACTGCATCAATATCCTTCCTGGATAAAATTTCACGGTAATCTTTCGTTACAAAAATATCATTGCCATATTTCTTTTTTGCGTCAGTCAGTCTGCCATCATAAAGATCGCAGGCAGCAACAAGTTTAACGCCCGGGATACTTGTACATGTTTCAGCATCTGCGTTACCCATTCCACCACAACCAATCAATGCAATCTGCACATTGTCATTAGCAGTGTAGCGTTCACGTTTCATCCACTCTACATGTTTTTGTTCTTCGGCAGCACTGGCAAAGGATGGAATGATGGTAGCGGCAGCAACACCTTTACTAACCTTTTGAATAAAATTCCGGCGTGAGTTGCCGTTATTTGCATTTTTGCTCATGTTTGCTTATAAAAAATTTAATGAAACAATATTTTTTCGTCGGGTAATTTAGTTATAAAATCCTTGTTGGGCTCCAAAAAATTGAGTTGCCGGGGCTGGCCACGTTTTTGATTGCAAATGCTTCATAAATAAATGATTCCGCATGCAAAACAAATCTTTCTGTTTGTGGATCAACTGAACAAGTATAAATTTGTTATGTAACAACAGCCCGTTGTACTACGTGCATTTTTTCATTAATATATTTTATCATTAATAATTAATATCAGTATTATGGCTTTTACACTTCCCGCGCTACCTTACGCGCCAGACGCACTCGAACCTCATATAGATAGTCAAACCATGCAGATTCACCATGGCAAACATCACCAGGCCTATGTCGATAATCTGAACAAAGCAGTTGCAGGCACTCCAAATGAAAATAAATCAATAGAAGAACTTGTTGCTTCAGCGGGATCAATTAGTCCGGCTGTTCGTAACAACGGTGGGGGGCATTGGAACCACAGTTTTTTCTGGCAGATTCTTTCACCAGGTGCCGGTGGTGCTCCATCCGGAAAAATTGCTGAAGCTATTAACACTACGTTCGGTTCTTTTGAAGCTTTCAAAGAAAAATTGAACGCGGCTGGTACTACCCGCTTTGGCTCGGGTTGGGCCTGGCTTATTGTGAAAGACGGTAAACTGGAAGTAACTTCAACACCAAACCAGGACAATCCTTTGATGGATATTGCCGAAGTAAAAGGAACACCCGTATTGGGTGTTGATGTTTGGGAACATGCCTATTATCTTAAATATCAGAATAGAAGACCAGAATATCTGGCCGCTTTCTGGAACCTGGTTAACTGGAAAAAAGTTAACGAGCATTTCGAAAAAGCATCAAAATAAAAAAAGCATCAAAATAATTTAATCAGATTTTCATGTTAATCCCGGTCCACCAGCACTGTTTGTGGACCGGGTTCTTTTTTAATCTTTCTATATTTATCAGATGAAACAACTTACAACAATTGCAGCCGCTGCTTTATTTATGTTTTTTAGTTCATGTTCAGATGGTGGTAAAGTAGTGTTGGTAATGGGAAGCGGTAAATTGACACCTGGTGAAAACAGTGTTACTATTGAACCTGGCAGCCGGCACAATGAAGAAAAAATCCGCCTGACAGCGGACAAGATTACAGTGAATGGATTTGATGGTGTTAAAGAAGTTTCAATACCTGAATCAGGATTATATGTACTTAATCTTAAGAAAGACACATTGGTTGGAAGTTATCAGCGTGTGGTAGAAGGTTCTGGTGAACAGCGGATTACCCAGGAAGTTTTACGTGCACGGGTAGATAGTCTTAACCAGCTGATGGTTGGCACAAATGTTAACGCAACAAACAGAAACTTTTTTCTTCCACCGGGCCAGGTAGCAAAGATCAGTACTAACACTGATGCACAAGTGATAGGACCCTATCTAAAAATGCCAACCACTTTCGAAGGTGGGAAAGAACATGAGATCTATAAATTTTCAACGAATAAAGAAATAAACGAGACAATCCAGAAGATAAAGCCGGTGATGAATGCAACGGATTCCGCTAAATAAATAATGGGCATCTCTGGATTCAGTGCACTTGTAATTTGATTCAGTATACATGTAATTTGAAGGCGGGGGTTTTGGTTGTTAGGTTGTTAAGAAACATCCTGGATCTTAGCATTACGGTACGGGGTCTTCCCCATGTCCGCCCCAGGGATGACAGCGCGAAATACGTTTAATGGTCAGCCAAAAGCCTTTAAATAATCCGTACTTCTTAAATGCCTGGAGCGCATAATTAGAACAGGTTGGAGTGAAACGGCATTGTGGTCCTAGCCATGGAGAAATCACCCACTGATAGATTTTTATCAGTGCAATAAACGGATAGCTTAGTACCTGCATTATTGATTTCATCCGTTAATTTGTTTTATCCTAACTGGTCGGCAAGCTTATTTTATCGCAATTGGCCGGCAAGCTTTTTTAAGGCCAGTTTCATTTTTTCATCAACAAATTCATAGGCAGGAAGTTCTTTGCCAGTATAGATTATAAAGATTGCCATTGAAATCTGAGCGCCTTCCCTGGTAATTACATCCAGGAGGGTGCTTTTTTGTTTCCGGTAACTTTCCCTTAGTAATCTTTTGATCCGGTTCCGATGCACCGCTTTTTTAAAATTCCTGCTGCTTACACTAAACCCGGCCCTTAAATCACCAGGCAATCGGCTCACCTGCAACGCATTCTTCTCCAAAGAACCCGTATTTTGTAGATCAAGTTGTGAAGCACCCATTTTCAAAGTCTCTTCCGAAGGACCTGAACCTAAGGAATTGGACTGGACATCCTGCTGATCAACCGGCTTGTCAACGATTAATTTAAATGTGATCCGGATTGGATGTGCGGCAACACTTTTCCCCTCCTTAAACAGTAGTTCAATGATCTTCCGGCTCTTAAGCCTTTCAGTGCTTCCCAGTGTCTGACTTGATTTAATAACGTTTAATTTATTGGTTAAGCTATGCCCGATCAATGACATTTATGCCTTAATTTTTCTCATAATGCATTTTATGAGCCATAATCCATTATTCATAATCCGTAATGCCTGGCTTGTATCACCGCTTCCCTATAACTCATGAATCCTGTCTCATTTCTTATATTTCCACTCATAACTCCTCATCTCATAACTCACTCATAACTCATAACTCATAAATCATAACTTGTATTAATAAAAAAGCCCCCACACAATGCGGGGGGGCTGAATATTGTTCGGTTGCGATAGCTTGCTATATTACTTTAAGCGACTTTCGTCGGAAACACTAAGCTTCTTACGACCCTTTGCTCTACGGCTTGCAAGTACTTTACGGCCATTGGCAGTTTGCATACGTTTACGAAAACCGTGAACACTTTTACGGCGGCGCCTGTGTGGCTGGAATGTACGTTTCATTGTTTACTTTTTAATAATTACTAACCCGTTTCTGGAACATTGCCTGTGGAGAAACAGGCATCATTTCAAACTACAGCACGGGCACCATCCCGTATCTGCCGTGAAAGGGACGGCAAAGGTACAAAAAATTGAGTATGTGAACCAACAGGTTTTGAGCTTTTTTTCGTGCTATTTATAACTGATGGAAAATGATCCGTTTGTAATTGCTTTTGTGGCTCCTGTTTGCAAAACCTCACCGGTGAAATTGAAACTACCTTTAATTTTTTTATTTACCGTGTCATGCTCAGTAATGGTCAGTTTTCCTGAACTAGCGAGATAAGGCTCGTTTAAACTATGATTATACAGGCCGACATACCCTCCAATGAAATCGAAGTTATAAGTTCCTGCAATAATATTAGCCGGAAACTGGAGTCCAAGGGCTTTGGAACCATCAGTCTGGGCACCATTGACGATAATTTTATCCTGGAACAAAAAGCCGCTCACATCGGTGGGTTTGTAATTGGAACCATTGATTGTTGCCTGGAGCGAATTACCGGCCTGAATAGGGCCACCCGGTCCTGTACCACCGCCTATTGTTGTCGGGGTAGATCCATAACTGAGGTTTTCAAATACTCCGTCGATAATCGTTTTCTGACCATTATCCAACTCGCGGAATAGTTTTAGCTCGAAGGTACCCGAGATTAATCTTTGGACTGTATCGATCTTTGTAACATAGACTTTACCACCAGCTTTCACCTGATCCTCACTTTGGTTAGTAGTATATGCTTCATTATTTGTCTCAGTGCTGTCTGTCCAGGCTGCTACATGCAGCGAATTCTGATCGAGTGTAAATTCGCCGGTTGAGGTGGCATCAAGCGTGATGATAAAGGCTTTTTTATCATAGCTGATCCCGTAAATGGCAGTAATGTCATCAGTTATTGTTGCCTCGGCTATCCTGTCTGCTATCCAGACTTTGCCATTGATGGTCATCCTGAGTTTGCCCGAACTGGTGTTTGTGTTGCCCGTGTTACCCAGCGTATCGACGCTCATTTCTTTTCCACAGGCCGCCAGTAATAATATACCGGTTAAGGCCAGGCCCGTTTTCATAAAGTTTAACATGTTCAGTTTGTTAGGTTGGGATTATAAGTTTTCAAATAACCGTTTTCAAATAACCGTTTTCAAAATTACTAAAACGTCCGCAAGGCTAAATAATTGGCTAACACATGAATTTTAATGTGGTAACCGGCGGGATTTTAATCTGGAAACCGGTGAATGATTTAGAGCTTTGAAAGATGAGATGATTTAAGCGATGTTCCATAAAACTGGGATGCATGCCTGTCAAAATCTTCCGTGGAATCTGTAGTATAAAACCGGCGACCCATCTTTCGGCTGATCTTTGCCTCTATCGCCGGATGGCGCCTAAGATAATCAGCAAGTTTACCGGCCACAATTTCTCCCTGGCTCAGCACCGACACCGAGGGTGGAAGGAGATCCTTAATTTGTTGTTGTATCAGCGGATAGTGAGTACATGCTAATAGAATCGCATCAATGTCCGGATCTTTAGCCAACAGGTTATTGACATGTCGCCTGATAAAATAAGCAGCTCCTTCCGAATCCTGTTCGTTATTTTCTATCAGTGGAACCCAGATCGGACAAGCTTCCTGCGTCACTTTCATACCCGGAAAAAACTTATCAATTTCGATCAGGTAAGAACCCGAAGCCACCGTACCGGTCGTGGCGAGGATGCCGATATGACCGGTGGAAGTATGCTCCCCAATAGTCTCGGTAGTTGGCCGGATCACACCTAAAACCCGTTTTTCTTCTCCCAAAAGAGGCAAGTCGTTTTGCTGAATGGTTCTCAATGCCTTGGCAGAAGCTGTATTGCAAGCCAGGATTACCAGCGGGCAATTCTGGCTAAAAAACCATTTAACGCATTCAAGGGTGTACCGGTAAACCGTATCGAAGGAGCGGGGGCCATAAGGGGCACGGGCATTGTCACCAAGATACAAATAGTCGTAAGCCGGCAACTTCTGTACAATCTCTTTCATGACGGTTAATCCGCCATAACCTGAATCAAAAATGCCTATAGGAGCATCCATAGCTGCAAACATATATTCAAAAATTGAACAATCAAATCCTCAAATTATCTTCAGAAACGATCAAAATTATCTTCAAAAATGATCAAAGATGTCTTCCTAAAGATGTCTTCCTTATACGAAAAAGCCGCTCCATACCGGAGCGGCCTAAATAATTTATAAGTTTTAAACTTTATTAGTTCTTGGTCTTAGGATCCTTGGTTGCTGGTGGTACAGCAGCAGGGCCGGCAGGTGGTGTTTGCCCAGGTGCTGTATTGCTCGAAGCATTAGCTGGCAACTTGATGTTCAGTTTTTTTGCAACCAATGGCAATACATTATCGCCCGGAGGAGCAACCAGCACACTTTCTCTTTCGAAAATATAAGTAAACCCGTTTTCTTTAGCAACAGCCTGGATGGCATCCATTGCTTTCTTATAAATCGGGCCCATCAGACCTTGTTGTCTTTCAGTTAATTGTTGTTGAATTCTTTGTTCTTCACCGGCCAGGTCCTGGTACAATTTCTGTAATTCAGTACGCTTAACTTCCTTAACGGCCGCCTGGAGAGTAGCAGAATCTTTATAAAACTTATCAACACTTGCCTGCAGATTCGTTTCTTTATCTCTCAGATTCTGAACAAGAGCTTCCTGCAATTGTCTGACGGTAGTATCAGCTTTTGCGTATTCTGGCATAAAATTGATGAGTTCCTGGGTGCTGATATACCCGTACTTTGTTTGAGCAGTTAGCTGGTTAGCTGCCATCAACATAATAGCAAACATTCCGGCAGTTAAAAACTTTTTCATTGTCTTTTGTTTTTAAGGTCGCAGAGATAAACCGATGCGATGTTGTTTTAGTTTTAAAATCAGATTAAAATATAAGTAGCGAAAAAACACCCATGGGTTGTATTTACCGCATGCCTTTGGATTTATTTAACACCCAGTTCTTTTAATACATCCTCGCTACGATCCAATTTTGGGTCGGCAAAGATAACAGTAATTCCTTCACTTTTATCTAAAATAAAATCAAATTGACGGTTCACGGCAATTTTCTGGATAGCGTTATAAACCTTATCCTGTATAGGTTTCACCAATTCCTGGCGTTTTTTAAACAGGTCACCTTCAAATCCAAAACGCTTGCGTTGCAGGTCACGGACTTCTTTCTCGCGTACAAATAATTCGTCTTCCCGGCGTTTTTTTAACTCATCACTCAACATAACCTGTTCAGCGTCAAAGTCCTTGTACATTTTGTCCAGGAAAACTTGTTTATCATCAATTTCTTTCTGCCATTGCCCGCTAAACTGCTCAAGTTTCTTTTGAGCGTCTTTATAATCGGGTATTTTTTCTAATATGTACTTTGTGTCAACAATACCATAGCGCTGAGCCTGCACAAGTGCCAGCGATAGAATCAGGGCGGTTAAGATGACTAACTTTTTCATACAAATGTTTTTACCGTTGATTTTTTCGAATTACTGATCCTGTATATCATTAATGATCCGGCCTGAAGATAATGTAAATCCCCTTTTTTACATAATGGGGGGAACATCAAATCGCGGAGGATAATCAAATTAATGTTGATTCAAATTAATGTTGATAATTATTCAGGTTCGAAGCCTAACATGAAGGTAAAGCGGGTTGCATCCTTGAAACTTCTTCCCGGATTCAACCTGTCAAAGCCAACACCGTAGTCAAATCCAAGCAAGCCAAACATTGGCAGGAAGAACCTTGCACCAACACCGGCGCTTCTCCGGAGACGGAAGGGATTGTAAGATTTATAATCATACCATCCGTTGGCCGCCTCAAACCATACAGTTCCATAGATAGTAGAACTCGGATTGGTTGTAAACGGATATCTTAACTCCAGGGTATACTTATTAAACATTGTGAAGAATGTAGTCGCGTTCTGTTGATCAGGATTGACTTTTGGGTTAGAGGTTTCGTAAACCGGGTAACCCCTGTGGGCAATGATATCATAACCCAGGATGAAGTTTCCATTTGCAAGACCAGCATCACCGACCTGGAAACGCTCAAACGGTGAGAAGTCGATATTCTTATTATACCTGCCCATGAAGCCGTATTTCGCAGCCACTTTTAACACAAACTGGTTGGTACGATCCGCGCCAAATGCTTTCCCGATTGGAATATACCATTCTGCATTAAATCTCCATTTATGGAACTCAGGTGATCTAAAGCTGGATTCAGGAGTCACATTATCCATGAATAATGAATAAGGTGGGGTAAACTGACCACTTAAGAGGAAGTTTGATCCGCTTGTTGGAAATATCGGGTTTGGACCAGCCGAGTTACGACCGATGGCAATTTTAAAACTAACGTTGTTAGAGACTCCACTATCAAAACTGGATGAGAATATCGGGTAATTGTGGAGGTTATACCTTGTATAAGCCAGGGTATACACAATGGAGAAAAAGTCATCCGGCCATTTCAATTGTTTACCGAGTGAAACTGAAGCTCCAAAGTTTTTTAAACTATTGGTATCACTAAAGAAATAACGGTTTGTGCCAGGATTGAAACCACCTGTACGGAACAAACTTTTATATAAGGCAACAGTAAGCGAATTCTTCTTTTTACCACCAAGCCATGGTTCGGTGAATGAAAAGTTATAACTCTGGTAGGCTCTACCGTTACTCTGTATACGAAGACTTAACTTCTGACCGTCACCTGTTGGTAAAGGATCCCAGGCAGATTTTTTGAAAATATTTTTTATGCTGAAGTTGTTGAATGAAACTCCAAGCGTACCGGTAAGACCAATACCACCACCCCAGCCGGCAGAAAGTTCCAACTGATCAGAAGATTTTTCTTCAACGGTGTAATTTATATCAACCGTACCATCATCGGGGTTTGGAACCGGGTTGATGCCGATTTTTTCCTGGTTGAAAAACCCAAGTTGCGCAATCTCACGATTTGTACGAATCAATTCCTGCCTGCTGTATTTTTCACCTGGCAAAGTCCTGAGTTCACGACGAACAACATGTTCTTTTGTTTTTTCATTACCTGATATGGTAATGTTTTTATAAACAGCCTGTGGCCCTTCAACGATACGGATTTCAAAGTCTATCGTATCATTATAAACTGCTGTTTCAACAGGAGAGATCCTTGAAAACAAGTAACCATCATCCTGGTAAAGACTATTAATATCGCCACCTTCCGCACTGAGTTCAGTTCCGAGCTTCCTGTTCAAGGTTGCAAGGTTATAAATATCACCTTTCTGTATTCCGAGAATCAGGTTCAGGATTGAGTCGCCGTATTTTGTATTTCCTTTCCAGGTAATATTTCCGAAATAATATTTACGTCCTTCAGCCACTTTGAGATCAACAAAAAGATTTCCTTTATTATTAAAATACTGGGTATCCTTTTCTATCGACGCATCACGGAAACCCAGGGAATTATAATAACTAAGCACCTTCAGCTTGTCTTCTTCATATTTTTTCTCATTGAATTTGGCAGAAGAGAAGAGTTTAAATCTGAAATAAGGATCAAGTACTTCCTTTGTTTTTGATACTGAAAGGGGACCGGCATCAGCCAGGTATTCGCGGAAGCTTGGAGTTGAATTTTCACCATAAGGACTTGTCTGTTGGATAGGATGTAAAGACAATCGCGACATCTCCTTGGTTCCTTTCATTTGCTTTTTCAGCCTCTGCTCATTCACGACCTCGTTACCATAAAAGTTCACATCACCGATACGAACCTTATTACCTTTCTGTACGATAAAATTCAATATGATTGAATTGGGAAGTGCAGGATCCGGTACTTCCTCGATAGTGACTTTAGCACTTTGAAATCCCTTCTCTGTATAAAATTTTTGAATGGCCTCAGTGGCATTCAGCTTTACATTTTCTGTAACCACCCTGCCAGGAACAAGGCCGGTTTTTGGACGCAGTTCATCTATTTCTGATTTTTTGACTGTGCCTTTCAAAAAATATTTTGACAACGCAGGACGCTCAAGTACATTGATTTCTACAAAAAGATTTGATCCCTCCAGCTTTGTAAAAAAAATCTGGACGTTCGAAAACAACTTTTGGTTCCAAAGATTATTAATGGCTTTGCTGAAATTATCTCCCCCGGGGATGGTTACACGATCTCCAACATTGAGCCCCGAAATTGAAGTAAGTAGTTGTTCGTCGTATCGCTTGGTACCAGTAACTTTTATGCCTCCAATGATGTATTCTTTAGGTTGCCTCGACTCTGTGATTTCAAGTAAACGTGGATCGATAGAATTCGGAACAGTATCTGTAACCGGTGTGCGGACCGAATCAGTAACCTGTGCGCGGACTGCCTTGGAAACAGGCAGGATGGACATTGTGATAAAAAAAATCTGAGTAAACTTCCGCAGCATTCCGGTTATTTTTGAGTTGAGCAAATTAAAAGGATTTATTAAAAATGATATGTTAAAGATGACCTCCCGGGCAGTGTCCGGGGGTAATCCTTAAAAATTAACGTTAGTGGGCGGAGAAGGAAGAATTTTGTGCTCATCAGGTCATGGCGATTTCATTGTTGATCTGGTCGCCGGTTTTACCAAAACGTCTTTCTCTTTTTTGGTAATCTAAAATAGCTTCATATAAATTTTCTTTCCTGAAATCGGGCCAACGCACCTGGGTAAAATATAATTCTGCATAAGCAAGCTGATAGAGCAGGAAGTTGCTGATCCGATATTCACCGCTGGTTCTGATCATCAGTTCAGGATCCGGCAGCTGGCTTGTGGTCAGGTATTGTTGAAGGGTATCCTGCGAAATCACAGCCGGGTCAAGCTTTCCAGCCTTAACATCTTCGGCGATATTTTTTACTGCCTGCAATAATTCCCAGCGGCTGCTGTAGCTGAGGGCCATAATCAGGTTCAGGCCTGTGTTTTTGCTGGTGATTTCGAGCGATTCTTCGAGTTGTTTCCTGGCATATTCAGGCAACATCTTGGTATCCCCGATCACATGCAGCCTGATATTGTTCTTGTTGAGTGTCTCGGTTTCCTTCCGAATGGTTTCTGCGAGCAGCTCCATCAAACCAATTACTTCGTATTCCGGGCGGTCCCAGTTTTCGGTTGAAAACGCATATAAGGTGAGATATTCGATTCCAAGTTCCGCCGCTCCTTCCACGATATCACGCACGCTCTCTACGCCATGGAAATGGCCATACAGGCGGTCCTGTCCTTTTTCCTGCGCCCATCTTCCATTACCATCCATAATGATGGCAATATGGCGGGGCAGGCGCTCGAAATTAATTTGCTCCTTCAGGCTCTGCATACCTCTTTTTTTGAAGGGCACGAAGGTACAAAAATATTAGGTGGAGCAACGTTTTTAGTTAGCCGTTGGGCAGCGATAAGAAGTAATATTGAAGGATACAAAAACCTCGGCAATAATATATTGGTCCTTTTGCTTGGAGAAACCTCTCTGGCGACCCTCGATACCAATGATTTCACCGGTTTCATAAGATCTGTCCTGGAGCAATCTTGCCTGTGATGGCGTACCATCGGGAAGCAGTGGGAACTTGTCGGCACCAATATAAGTGGTACTTACGTCATCCAGGTAGTCGGTAGTTGTAAAGCGATGAGTTATTTCTGCGCCGATATTGATCCTGTCATTAATGGCATATTTTACACCAACACCCAAAGGAAACGCGAAGGCCATAGTATTATAGGGCTTGCGGTCCGGATATTCAGGCCGGCCCTGGCCCTCAGTGGCCAGTGAACGCAGGAAAATCTTTTGTTTATTAAGATATGCGTAGGGGTCATAACTGAAAACACCGACACCGAGCGTTACATATGGAGTGAAGCTATGATAAGGATCGCCGGGCAAAAACTTGAAAAAATTGAAATCACCCTGGACGGCGAGTTCAAATATATTTGAATTGAAGCTGAGGTTCCGGCGGCGCTGATATTCGTTATCGGTAGTATAAACATCGGAATAACCAAGCTGGGTATAGTGTGCGCTCACCCGCATTCCGACATAATTGCCAAATTGTTTACGGAAAAAAGCGCCGACCGCCAGTTTTGGGCGATTAATCCGTGCCTGGGTATTAAGATCGCCAAAATAATGACCGGCACCCAGCGACAGACCGATTTCTCCCTGCTGAACAATACTTTCGTATTGAGCTTTGGCAAAATTTACAGCACTAGCCAGCAGAACAACAAAAAACAGCTTCTTCATAAATTCAGTATAAAAATTGTTTAGTCTTTGAAACAACGGTTTTCAGGGGGATGTGGGACTAGCAATTCTAAAGGAGTACTGAAAAGGGTGTCAATATATTAACTATAATCGACAGCTACAATGAATAACGCTGGATTTCTTATTTTCTTTTATAAATGATTTAATTTCTTGTATCAAGACCCCAGGAAAGTTTATTTCTAAGCGTTTGCAGGAAATTATTTTCATTCAGTCTTACCAGGCTCATGGTAAAACTCTCTCTTCTTACTGCTATTTGTATTTGTTTATCTACAATCTCCCTTCTCGAGTCAAGTGCTACAATGAACTGTTCGGTCCGACCCTCAACTTCGAAAGAAATGATATTATCATCCGGCACCACGATCGGTCTTACATTCAGGTTATGCGGGGCGACAGGAGTAATAACGAAACTTTCTGAGTCGGGAAATACGATGGGACCATTGCAGCTCAATGAATAACCTGTTGAGCCGGTAGGGGTCGAAACAATTAAACCATCGGCCCAGTAAGTATTCAAAAATTCGCCATTCAGATAAGTATGTATCTTGATCATGGGCGAGGTATCTGTTTTATGTATGGCAAACTCGTTCAGACCATAAGGTACGTTATTAAATATAGCCTGGTTGGCATCGAGATGAACAAGTGAGCGTTTATCTATAACTATTGTACGGTTAACAATAGCCCTCACAGCTTTGTGCAATTCTTCGCGACCGATACTTGCAAGGAAACCCAGCCTTCCAAAATTGATCCCGATTACAGGTATGTTTTTATCTTTTACAAGTATTACGGTGTCGAGCAAAGTGCCGTCGCCACCAAGGCTGATGAGAAAGTCGAAGGAATCATCCAACTGATCGGGACTATTAAAAGTTGAAACCGCCGCGGGAAAATTAAATCCCTTGATGGCTTCGTAAAAAGGATAGTAGATAACCGGATCTATTTTTTCTTTCGCAAGTTCTTCCAGCAGTTGCAAAACCTGCACATGATTGTCCAAATCTAATACCCTGCTGTAAATTGCTACTTTCATCTGTTCATGATTATTATCCCAACTAAGAATCAGGCAAACTTATGAAGAAGATCAAAAATCCCCCTTAATATGTAAAAATAGGCCGTTTTCTCCCAATTGATTAAAGCTGTAATCAAACCGGAGAATGAAATCATAGAAAGTGACTATATCAACACCCGCGCCGGCTGTGTAAAGCATTCGATTGGTTAAGTTGTTGGTATAAGTATTTTTGCTATAATTATAACCGAGGTCACCAAATGTCCGGGCATAGATTCTGAAAGGAATGCGATCATGCGATTTCGATTTAAGATAAGTTGGGATACTGAAACGAAACAATTCTCTTCGTAGTGTCTGACGTGATAGTAAACCACCTACACCATCAATAACATATTTCTCAAGTCCCCGGAGGTAAAAGTCATTATAACCAAACATTCGCTGATTAATATAAGGCTGTTCAAAAGGAAATCTTAGCACTCCCTGTCCCGACCAACCGAAATACGTTTTTTGGGCTACTTCATAATTGAGATTAATTTTACCGGCAACCTGCCACATATTCATATCGGCATGAATCCCCCTCTTAAGAAAACTAAATTCCCCTTGCCAGCCTTTGAGCGGGAACGGGATATAATCAACATTGAAGTAATTTAAAGAATAGGATATTTCAGGATAAGTAACGCTCGTTTTTCCGTTGTTAAAATATTTAGGATTGAGGACTACTATACCACTGTCGACCTGTTCATTTGTTAAACCGATGCTGATCCCGTGAAAAGTTCTTAAACCCGGACGATAAGTATATTCAATGCTGCCTCTCCATCGGCGGATTCCATCGTTCAGGCTGTCAACAAATTGCTGTTGATTGTCCAGCGTATTATAATTGACTTCTTTGTTCTTTGAATACTGAAAACCGATTTTATATCCGTGTTTGAGAGATTTGTCGGCATAAGGCTGATCATACTGGAATTCGATCTGCCGGCTATAACCTGTAATAAGCCATAAACGTAGTTTATCATTCCGGCCTGTAAAGTTGTAATGAGTGAATTTAAATCCATAGTTCACACGGTCAAGGCCATAACCCTGTTTGGCCCATTCCGACAAATTTCTGTCAATTGGTTTAAGATGCGGAAGGGGAAATATGTACCAGCGTTCTTTCACCTGGATCACAATATCAACTGCGTTGCCGCGGAAAGACTTTAATGCTACGATCGCTTCATTAAATAACTTGGTATTCATTAACTGTTGGCGGGCAATTTCAAATCCTTTAACCAGGTCCGGCAGATACACCGAGTCTCCGGTTTTAAATGGTAATTCCCGTGCAACTATATAGGATTTTGTTCTTTTGTTGCCTGCAATAAATATTTCACCAATAACGAAAGGGGTTCCACCGGCAACTGGTTTAACTACCACCCGGGAGAGTTCTACCGACGGTACAGTATCAGTATTCTGCAACCTGACACTGTCAGACTGTTGGGCATTAAGGATTGCGCAACTCCACAGAAACAAACCAATAAAGGCGTAATATTTCTTACCCATCCGCATGCCGGCAAACGCGCTCTGTAATTTTTGAATGATAGGTTTAGATTGAACCCCAGCTACCCAGGGGTTTGTAAAAATGTAATATAAGGTTTCCCGGGTAAGCGTTTATTAAATCTGGCCGGCAGGGAATCAAATATTCAGATAATTCATCAGGTGATCATAGTTGTCTTTCAGCTCATTTTGATACAATTCTTCCCCGAAGTAGTATTTTATCTGGTAATCGTAGCGCTGAAATGTTGCAATGATGTCGCTAATCTCGAACTTATTTATCTTAAGGGTCACGAAAAAGGCCATTGCCTGCGCATCCCAGTAAGTATTTAGTTGTGTGATCTGCGCGTCATTGGTTTCGACCAGTTTACTGATTTCTGAAAATGAAAAATTCCTTTGGTCCATTTCAAGAACAATTACTCCACCCGGGTCACTGGCACCAGTTATTTTTCCAAAATTCTTTAACAGATCAGTTGCCTGGATTACCCCGATAAACTCGTTTTCTTTCTCAACTACCGGTACAACAGTAAGGTTATAATCATTCGATGCCTGAATTGCCTCAATGAAATGGGTGTTTGCATGCACCGCGATTCTTGAGAAATGATCACTTGCCGAACTGAGGACTGCATTTTCATCCATGTCCAGTAGATCGTTTTCAAAAACGAGGCCAAGGTATTTTTCCTGGGCGACCACAGCCAGCTGCGATACATGAAACTCACTCATAAGCTCCAATGCCTGGAAAACCTTATCCTCCGGGTTAAGCGAAGGAATAGTAGATGATATAATTTCTTTGTTTAACACGTACGGGGATTTAGCTTCTTTACGAATCTTGTTAATCAGCTCTTTTCATATATACGGGGAAAAGAGCATGTTGGTCTGCAAGACGGCAAGAATCAGGCGACCGCTGCAGGTTCGCTTAATTTTGTCAAAAATTTGTGAAGGATAGAATTAAATTCCCCCGGAGTTTCCATCATTGGTGCATGACCACATTTATCAATTAAATGCAGTTCAGAGTTTGGAATCAGCCTGTGAAACTCGCGCCCCACAAAAGGTGGTGTCACGGCATCATTGTTTCCCCAAACCAGTAGTGTCGGTTGTTTGATCTGGCTGATTTCTTCCCCCAGGTTGTTCCTGATGGCTGATTTTGCCAGCGCGATAATCTTGATGGCCTGTATCCGGTTATTTACAATACCATAGACCTCGTCTACCAATTCTTTACTGGCAATCTTTGGATCGTAAAAGGTAAGTTCTGTTTTTTTGCGAATGAAATCGTAATCACCTCGTTTTGGATAAGTATCACCCATACCGTTTTCAAAAAGCCCTGAGCTCCCGGTCAGAGTCAATGATTTTATTCTTTCCGGATGTTTTAAGGCGTGAAGTAGGGCGACATGTCCTCCCAATGAATTGCCAAGCAGATGTACCTGGCGATAATCCTTATGTTCAATGAATTTATGTACGAATTTTTCAAGTCCTCCGACAGAGGTATGCAGAAGGTCGAGTTCAAACAATGGAAGTATTGGCACTACCACCTTGTAATGTTGCCTGAAGTATTCAATCAGATCCATGAAGTTGCTGAGCGCACCGAAGAGTCCATGTAACAGGACCAGCGGTTCACCCGTGCCCTCTTCTATAAATCGGAATTTTTGTTCTTGTTTAATCTCGTAATTCATCGTCTAAGTCAGTTCAGGTCAACCAATTAACTGCTAAAATACTTGATTTAGCCGAAAAAAACTACCCCTTGCAAAGCAAAGAACATTTTTCTTAAATGTCAAATTTAGTGCAATGCCGGGCGAATCCCTGATTATTTTAGAGGTGCAGACATGTCTCGCTGTCACAAACTGAAGTTCTCAACGCATTTTTAGCTGATCCTGTTGTTTGGCTGAGGCACTTTCTCTGATAGCCTGCCAAAAAATTCCTGCAATTCTGCAAACATATCTTTAAACCATGGTAGCAGTACCCCTATTCCATCTATAACGAATGGACCTACCGGTTTGATATAGACATAAGTTGAAGAACTATCCAAAGTATCCTGGTTAAAAAAGTTCATTTGAACCGCAAAAAACAGGAGTACACTGAAAATCAATATATACATAATTGCATATAGGAATATTCCTGCAATCCGGTTCACCCAGCCGAGCATGGCCAGTTCCATGGTGGATTGTATCACTGCAGCCAATAGCCTTACCAGGAGCACGACAACAATAAACACCAGGCCAAAAGCCAGGAACGGCAGCCACCTTGCTGAAACATTTATGGAATCATCAAGATAAGCGGCTACGACGGTAGAAAGTTTCAGCGCAGCCACAAGGCCTACTATAAATGCGATCATGGAAAACAATGCAACGATAAATCCCCGTTGCAATCCTTTGACAACGGCCATGATCATCAGCCCAAGCAGGATTATGTCGATGATCATACCCGCTATTTGGCTAATAACTGTTTTACGATTGCACTTACTGTTTTACCGTCTGCTTTACCTGCCAGTTGTTTTGTGGCCAGTCCCATCACTTTTCCCATATCGGCAGGTGAAGAGGCACCGGTACTTGCAATGATCTCACTTACTATTTGTTTGAGCTCATTTTCGTCAAGCTGTTTAGGCAGGAACTTTTCAATCACTGCGATTTCTTCCTGTTCTTTCAGGGCAAGATCTTCCCGGTTTTGCTGCTGAAAGATCTCCAGAGAGTCCCTCCGTTGCTTTACCAGTTTCTGTAATAGTTTGATCTCGGCATCCTCGTTGATTTCACCACCTGCCCCTTCCGAGGTTTTGGCTAAAATAATAGCGGCTTTGATTGCCCGGAGACTTCTTACCGATTTTTCGTCTTTTGCGAGCATAGCGGTTTTCAACTCGCCCATTATTTGTTGTTCTAAACTCATTGTATTTTATTTAGGCATTAAAAAGGCCTGTTTCCTTTAGTTAATTTTTCAAATTTTTGCGGGCGGCTTCTAAGGCGTTGTGTTCATAAAGCGTTTTGTAAGTCAGGGGTTGCTTAATCCTCAGGCCTTGCTCTCTTTCAATTGTATTGCCCTGAATTTTTCATAGAAGTCCTTCGCAAATTTTTTCATGTCGTCAACCAACTCCTTTTGGTGAGTGGCCCTTTCATAACTGTCGGCCATGGTGACCAGGGTCTGATAATAAAAATCTGCCATCTCATCAACCATCATTTCTTTTGTCCATAAATCTACCCGCATGGCTGTGCGGTCATTTCCATCCCATAAAGAAAGGATCATTGCTTTGGCAGGCCTGGCTTTTTCTGCGGTACTTTCGCTCGCTTCCCAGCTTATTTGCTTAGGCACCTTTTTATCGTCCAGCGAAACATTGATCGTAATTTTTGATTCCATTATACCTGTATTAAAAATTAAGTGCTTATCAGCAAAATGCAAAAATACAGGTAATCAGAGTAACTATCTTTTTTGTTGCCGGGCACCGGGTTTTCGGCTATTCTCAACGCGAATTACTGAATATCATTGATTACCAGTATAGTGAAACCCTTATCTGGAGCAGGATTGCGGAAAATACTAACCTTTTATTTAAGTATTAACACTTTGCATTCAGCCGGGACTCTATGTACTTTTATCCCACTCGTATTCCGACCAATAACAATCCACTCATATCACCAAACTCAGTTCCTATGAAAACAAATCTACTCATCACCTTATCCTTAACCGCCTGCCTGGCAGGCATCATAAGCCCATTGGCATCAAAGGCTCAGTGTCTTTGCGATGGTGGCATACCACCGACTGAAGTTAAACATTTGTTTACCCTGGATACTACAGATGCAGCTTCTGCCACTATAATATTCCCAAAATTTAATCCCACAATTGGAACGCTTACCTGCGTCCAGTTCTCCGATACAATATCATTAGTATCGACTACACATGTAACGAACACAGCGTCATTTCCCGTGACCTTTAAGTTTTTGATGAGTGCTACAAACGAATATACCGGTCCGGGATTCTCTGTAAACGAAACCGCTACAAGAGTTTATGGTCCCACCACTTTGGGAAGACATGATTCAGCGGATAAGGCCGTTTACGGACCTGATACCTTGTTTGAAAATAGTTCTCACCAATCAAACACGTCTGATGTTACTGGTTACTTTGGAGGCACAGGGGACGTATCATTCGATTACACAGTGAATGGCGGACTGCTTACAACACAAGGGGGTATGAACGCCGATTATCAGATCATTTCCAGATATTGGGGAAACTTTGGCCTAACGTACTACTGGTGTCCAACTATAGTAATGTCTACTAATATTAAAAATTTTACTGCTGTAAAAAGCAATAAAAACGTTAATCTCACGTGGATAGTAGGTAATAATCTAACATCTAATACCTATGAAATCCAAGTCAGCAAAAATGGCCGTGAGTTCTTCGGAACAGGCAGTACCCAAACCAGCTCTGCTTCATCGGGCGCTTCGGCAAAATACGCCTATCAATATAACCCTAATCAGGCTGTTACAGGTCAATTATACTTCCGCATCAAACAAACAGATGCAAACGGGAAGATAAGTTACTCCACAGTGAAGGCCCTGAATATGGACCATAATACCGCAAGCACCTTCTCTGCATATCCTAACCCGGTTGTGAATAAGGTATCGCTGCAATTTGATGCAAACCTGGACGGTGATTTCAATATCGATGTTACCAACCAGGTAGGCCAGGTAGTGATTTCAAGACCGATGCGATTAAAAAATACCAATCTTATTGATTTAAACCTTGGCAAAGTGAATGCTCCGGGACTGTACTATGTACGCGTAAAGGATGCATCAACCGGCCAGGTGTTTACAAATAAGATTCTGATAAACCGTTAAACCTGTGATTTACCAATAAACATTTCCAGAAAAAAGGCCCCTTTTAAGGCCTTTTTTCATTTTGGAGTTACTTCATTACTTTTGTACTATGCTGAACATGGAGAACATGGAATACAATACAACAAGAAATCACCTCATCATGCGAGAATATGGCAGACATATTCAGAAGATGATTGAATACCTGTTGACTATTGAAGATAAGGAAACCCGCCAGAGGAATGCGTATGCGGTGATTGAGCTGATGGGATTTCTGAATCCGCATCTTAAAAATGTTGAAGATTTCAGACACAAATTGTGGGACCATTTGTTCCTTGTTTCTGATTTTAAACTTGATGTGGAAAGTCCTTACCCCATCCCGACCAGGGAAACACTGAGGGCAAAGCCAAAACCACTTCCTTATCCAAAAAGATATCCCAAATTCTCTCACCTGGGTAAAAACCTGGAGCTGGTGATCAATAAAGCACTGAAAGAAGAGAATCCTGAAAAACGCCAGGGGTTTGCGAACGCAGTTGCCTATTATATGAAACTTGCTTATAATAACTGGCATAAGGAAACGGTTCATGATGATGCGATCCAGGCCGAATTGACCAGTTTAACTGATGGTCAGCTTGAATTTACCAACACGCCTTATGTGAGAAGTCACAGACCAAACGAGGGACGTGAAAACAATCGCGGTGGTAGTGGCAGTTACGGAGACTTCCGCAACAAACGCAATAACAACAACAATAATCAGAAGTTTCAGCCCCGTGGCGGCGGAGCAAGCGGTGGTCCGGGACGAAATGATCGTAACGATCGGAATGACCGGAACGACCGGAATGCGGGCGGCGGCGGTGCCAAGTTCAAAAAAAGATTTAAATAATAACGGCCCACTGTATTTAATCAAAGGTTGACAAGGTTTGCTTTGTCAACTTTTTTATTTAATAACAAGAAGATCATCTAACCATAACAAGCTCATATGGATTCATTTGAAGTGACAGGAGGTAAGAAACTGAAAGGGGAAATCATACCACAGGGTGCAAAAAATGAGGCTTTGCAAATCATCAGTGCAGTGTTGTTAACACCGGAAAAGGTCACCATCTCCAATATCCCTGACATTGTAGATGTAAACCTGCTGATAGAATTGCTTGCTGATATGGGGGTTAAGACTAACCGGACTTCACGCGATACCTGTGAATTCCAGGCTGATGATGTGAACATCGATTTTTTAAACAGCTCAGAGTTCAGAAGAAAAAGCGGGCGCTTACGTGGCTCCGTTATGACCGCAGGCCCTATGCTTGCCCGTTATAAAAAAGCTTTTATTCCAAAACCTGGTGGCGATAAAATTGGTCGCCGCAGGCTCGATACCCATATCATCGGATTTGAAAAATTAGGTGCTGAGTTTAATTATAATGCTGAAGACGGGTTCTTTCTGCTGGAAGCCGCCAACCTGAAAGGAGTTGATCTTTTGCTGGATGAGCCCTCTGTAACCGGTACTGCAAATATTGTAATGGCAGCGTCTATGGCTGCAGGCACAACTACCATCTATAATGCAGCCTGCGAACCATATATACAGCAGCTTTGCAAGATGCTGAACCGTATGGGAGCAAAGATCAGTGGCATTGGCAGCAACCTGCTGACAATAACAGGTGTTGATTATCTCGGCGGTACAGATCACCGTTTGCTGCCTGATATGATTGAAATCGGTTCATTTATTGGTCTTGCAGCGATGACTCAAAGCAGCATCACAATAAAGGATGTAAGCCTGCAGAACCTTGGCTTAATACCCGATAAATTTAAACAGCTCGGCATTCAGATGGAATTCCGGGGTGATGATATCCATATCCCGGAGCAGGACATATATGAAATCCAGGGTTTTCTTGATGGATCTGTACTTACCATCTATGATCATCCGTGGCCAGGCTTAACACCGGATCTCCTAAGCATTATACTTGTGGTTGCAACACAGGCAAGAGGATCTGTGCTTATTCATCAGAAGATGTTTGAGAGCAGGTTATTTTTTGTTGATAAACTGATAGATATGGGTGCGAAGATTATCCTTTGTGATCCGCATCGTGCAGCAGTAATCGGCATAGCGCGCGAACAAAAGTTAAGAGGTATAACGATGAGCAGCCCCGACATACGTGCCGGCGTTTCGTTATTAATCGCCGCACTAAGTGCAGAAGGAAAATCCGTGATTCAAAATATTGAACAAATCGATCGCGGTTACCAGGACATCGATGGCAGACTTCGGCAGTTAGGAGCGGAAATCAAAAGAATCGGTTGAATACAGTGGTGAGTTGTAAGTGGTGAGTGGTGAGTGAAGTTATTGAGTGATGAGTGATTTACATTTATACATTTCATAACTTCTTTCATAATTCATAACTCATAATTCATAATTCTATTAAAGGTGTCAGAAGATTTAAAAATATCCAAAGGCTCAAAAGAAGAACAGTATCAATCCATATTCAGCCAGATCAAAGGATTGCTGGATGGCGAAACTGATCTCATTGCAAACCTGGCTAATATCACCGGTGCATTGAAGGAACAATTCAATTGGTGGTGGGTTGGATTCTATCTTGTAAAAGGAGATGAACTTGTACTCGGGCCTTTCCAGGGACCGGTTGCCTGTACCCGCATAAAAAAAGGACGGGGTGTTTGTGGAACAAGTTGGGCAAAAGCTGAAACGCTGATTGTGCCTGATGTTGAAGCGTTTCCCGGACATATTGCCTGTAGCAGTTTTTCTAAATCTGAGATTGTTTTACCTCTTATGTTTAATGGTGAAGTAAAAGGTGTATTGGATGTAGACAGTGAACATTATGCGTATTTCGATTCAACAGACCAGGTTTACCTGGAAAAGATATTGAAGCTGATACCTTCCGTCTCTTTGGAACAGCTGTAATATTTAAACAGCTTACTCTCTTAGCAAATCAATAGTTGAAATACGGAAATTATTCGACTTTTGGTATGTTCTCATTTTGAATTTTTGCTTTCGGAAATTGACATTGTAATAACATTCCATTTCCCACAATTATCACAGAAGGTATATCGATCCAATTTCTTCCATTTTTCCATCGGCTCATCCTTTACTTGCAGGGTGCCTACTTACACTCAGGACAAGCAACAATTGCATGCGGGTCTTTGGCTAATAATTTCCCACATCCAGCCATAATTTTAGTACCTCATTCATTGGTTTTCTCTTTTTTAGGAGCGCTTCATACTTCTTTGTTTCCAGAAACACTTTCTGTCGATAGTAAAGTTCCAGCAAAGAATTGACAGATAAGGAAACAAAAACCCTTGTGAAGTGGATTAACAAATCAAATGCGAACGAAGAGTATTTTATCTATATCACAGACTGCGAGAATTTGGCGAGGGAGTATAACGAGTTTATAATATTGACTAACTATAATCAACTGGGAATCAACAAAAAATAGGCATTCCAATGTTTTTTTGTACTTTAACAGTAGTATTACTAATGTTTTTAGTAAATTGCATCCCCACTATGCGAGGTTTTAACTATAAGAAATCAGTCCAGCTTTTAAATTCTATTGCCCTAATGTCAAATGGCACTTCAAATAAGATGAAGGCAATTAAACTCATTTGGTTAATAGATAGGCTACATATTAGAAATAATGGTAGGACAGTAACTGGAGATACCTATTTTGCTTTACCTCACGGCCCTGTTCCTTCTGCAACACGGGATTTATTGGAATCAAGTAATTTTTCTCTTGGGGAAGAAGAATTAGGTTACGCATGTAATTTTATTTCTTCTTGTGACAATAGAAATTTTTACAAATCGATTAATGATGTAGACAATAACGTGTTTTCCAAGTCTGATATAGACTCCCTTCATAAAATTTGGGAATTATATGGCCAGAATGATCAGTTTGAATTGCGTGACTTATCTCATAACTTTCCAGAGTGGAAAAAATTTGAATCTGCATTTAACGGGAAAGTTATTACACGCGCACAAATGAATATTGAAGACTTTTTTATCGACGCTCCGCCTAAAGTAGAAAAAATCGGGTTTGATCCTGTTGTACTGGAAGAATCCAAGCATATTTTTAAGGAAACTGTAGGGATCGAAAACCTATTGAAATGAAGGGTATAGAAAGTCTTTTCTCTTCTACAGTTAAGGAGAAGGAAGTCTTTTTCTTCGCTACGGAAAAAATATTCACCGAAGACCCCCACTTTTTTATTTGCGTTAAGAAAACCGAATCAGAGGTTTTGTTATTTACTTGCTGTACAAGTCAAGGAGGCAAAAGAGAAGATTACTTAAACAGAAAGGGAGTTTCTTTAAAAACTCTAGTTTATATAAAGCCCGTAAAGGGCTTGCCGTTCACAAAGGATACGTTTGTCGATTGCAATAAATGCTTTCAATACACGATGGAGGAGTTTAAAAAAATGTGTGAAGAAGGTACAATGCAATACAAAGGCGAAATATCTCCCGAATATTATGAGCAAATAATAGTTGGATTACTTGAAAGTCCTGAAATCGATCAAGAAGTAAAAAACAAATTACCAGACCCAAGTGATATAGAGTAAGACTCTTCATCTTTTAATCTATCAGCCTTACAATATCTTCTATACTCATAAACCTCTTGCTTTATCGGTCAAGCATCTCAAAAAAGAAAAATTCAAACTGAGACATTACCCAACTTTTAAAGATCGGCGCAATTCTAATTAATTTAGTATGCATATTTAAAAAGTGTAAAATATCGAAGGGCATTAGAAACAGGTATTAGAATCATTTATCTTTCCTGTTTTATATAAACTGTAATCATCAGGATGTCTGTTAAAAACAAAATCATCGTTATTACTGCGCCGTCTGGTGCCGGCAAAACTTCCATCACACAACATTTACTAAAAACATTCCCTCAGCTCGCTTTTTCCATTTCCGCAGCAACCCGTGAGGCAAGAACTAACGAGGTTAACGGGAAAGATTATTATTTCATCCCGCTGACAGAATTCCAGGAAAAGATAGAGAACAACCGGTTTGTTGAATGGGAAATGGTATACCAGGGAAAATATTATGGTACGCTACGATCTGAACTCGAGCGTATCTGGAATAATGGCCAGGTCCCGGTGCTGGATATCGATGTAAAAGGTGCGATCCATGTTCAGCAACAATTTCGCGAGAATACACTTTCCATATTTATTGAACCACCTTCTATTGATGAACTGAGACGCCGGCTTGAATCACGGGGAACAGAGTCAGAAAAAAGTCTGCAGGACCGTGTGAACAAGGCCTCCTATGAAATCTCATTCAAACAGCATTTCGATTGCGTGATTTTAAATGATGACCTGGAACATGCCTGTTTAAAAGCAGAAGAAGTAATCAGGAAATTTCTCGTCTTGTAATGCTTTCCTGGTATCAGCCTCGTATCAGTCTCGTTTTCCTGCTGATTGTATTTGTAATACCCTTCATATTTTATACATTCGTGTTCGTATTATGAGTGTAGTCGTTATTATCGCTATTGTTATCGCCCTTTTTTTCATTGCTTTTTTTTCCGGGATTGAAGTTGCCTTCGGTTCTGCCAACAGACTAAGCATTGAATTGAAAAAAAAACAGGGTTTCAGCAGCGGTATCCTGCTTTCCGCACTTTTTGATAATCCTTCCAGATTTTTGGGGACCATAATTGTCGGGTTTAATGTTTTTCTTGTCCTTTTTATCTTATTGGTCAGTGCACTCTGGACTCCGCTCCTGAACCGGTTGCATATAGATACCCAGTGGATCGTTACAATAAGGCTTGCGGGGGAGATACTTCTTTCGGGTTTCATAGTTATACTGTTTGGAGAATTCATTCCCAAGGCCGTATATAAGGCGAAAAGTGATACTCTTTTGAACTTTTCAGCCCGGACTGGCCTGCTCGGCCTGATGGATACCTTGTTCTACCCGGCCAGTATCATGTTTGTAAAAATTTCCAGCTGGATCCTGAACATCATTTTCGACGTCCGTATCGACAAAAAAAAACAACCATTTTCCCGCACCGACCTCGAACATTTTTTCCAGCAAAACAAGGAATTCAATGACGATAGCCAGGATTTGAATACGGAATTGTTTGAGAATGCGCTGTTATTGCCAAAAATAAAAATCAGGGAATGCCTGGTTCCCCGGAAGGAGATTGAATCGATCGACGTAAAATTCTCAGTTGAGGAACTGCGGCAAAAATTTGTAGCAACCAAACTGAGCAAGATGGTCGTTTTCGACGGTGGCATCGATTATATAACTGGTTATGTTCATCAGCTGGACCTATTCAAACATCCCGAATCGATAAGAGATATTCTTTTACCTATACCAGCTGTACCTGAAAGTATGAGCGCAACTGACCTGATGAATAAATTTACCCGGGAAAGAAAAAGCATCGCCTGGGTGGTGGATGAATTTGGTGGTACGGCCGGAATTGTAACCATGGAGGATCTCCTCGAAGAAATTTTCGGAGAAATAAAGGATGAATATGACGTAGAAGAATTCGAGGAAAAAAAGATCTCCGATGCCGAATACATCCTCTCCGGTAGACTGGAGCTGGATTATCTCCAGGAAAAATATGGCTTCGAGTTTGAAAATGAAGACTCAGAAACCCTGTCCGGCTATATTATTCAACAACACGAAACTATACCCCGCCTTAAGGAGCGGATAATCATAGATGATTATGAATTTGAAATTCTTAATGTAAGTGATACAAGGATTGAAATGGTAAAAATAAAACTACTTAAATAAAACCCTTTCCAGGGCTTTATTACATTGGCTACCTTCTGCTTAACAATCCCTTTCATCCGTACACAATTGATTTAATGGGTTCCCGCAAGTGCGGGAGACGCCTCTTAATGATTCCCGTCGGTTTTAATCTCCTTACTTGGGCGTTTCACACATTGATAACGTTAATACCTTAAATTTGCCCCGCTTTAGGCAGCTTTGAATTCTAAAACCACATATGCCATTACCATTTTTTAGTAAACGAGGAGTGAAAACGGAGATGACCTTTGTAGATCATCTGGAGGAGCTACGCTGGCATATAACACGTTCCCTGATTGCAGTAATTGCAGGCGGGATCGTCGTTTTCCTCAATATTGACTGGGTTTTTGATAATATCATTACCGGCCCTCTTCAACCGGATTTTTTCAGTTATACGGCGCTTTGTGACTTCGGACACTGGCTGAAACTGGGAAACAGCCTTTGTCTTCCCCCACCTAAAAGTGAGTTACAGACAACGGCTTTTGGCTCTGAGTTCATGAGCAGTATCACTATTTCCTTTATGTCTGGCTTCATTCTCGCTTTCCCTTATATTTTTTGGGAGGTCTGGCGCTTTATAAAACCGGCCCTAAGCCCCCGTGAGTTAAAAAGCACCCGTGGAGCGATCATTTGGGTCTCATTTTTCTTTTTCGCCGGAACTGCCTTTGGTTATTATCTGCTGGCACCCTTTACTTTCAGCTTCCTGTCAAACTATACCATTGGTACCAGCGCAGTGCTGGTAGCCCGTCCCACCCTGGCAGATTATCTCGAAAACCTCGTGGATATCATTATCGGGGCGGCACTGGCTTTCCAATTGCCAATCATTTCATCAGTGCTGACCAAGATTGGTATCATCACACCAGCATTTCTTAAAACCTACCGCAAATACGCTTATGTAGGTATCCTCATAATCTCGGCAATTATCACCCCTTCACCGGACTGGATGAGCCAGATGATCGTTTTTGTTCCGCTTGCCATTTTATACGAATTCAGCGTGATCATCTCAAAACGCATCTATAAGACCCAGGAAAAGAAGAGAAAAGAATGGGAATAAGAGAGATATGAATTATGAGTTATGAATTATGAAACCAGTTATGAAATTATGAATTCATAACTGTTGAATTCTCAACTCCTTTCATAATTCATAACTCATAACTCATAATTCTCTTTAATTACCATCCGAGGATATAAGCGAAAATTAATGGCGCTACTATGGTGGCGTCGGATTCAACGATGAATTTTGGTGTTTTGATGTCGAGTTTGCCCCAGGTGATCTTTTCGTTGGGAACCGCGCCTGAGTAAGAGCCATAAGATGTGGTAGAATCCGAGATCTGGCAGAAATAAGTCCAGAAGGGAACATCATGCCATTCCAGGTCCTGGTACATCATAGGCACCACGCAGATCGGGAAATCACCGGCGATACCACCACCAATCTGAAAAAAGCCGATGCCTTTGCCGGATGAGTTATTCCGGTACCAGTCGCTGAGCCAAACCATGTATTCAATACCAGACTTCATAGTGCTGGCTTTTAATTCCTGTTTGATAACATAAGAAGCAAAAATATTTCCCATGGTGCTGTCTTCCCAACCTGGAACAACCATTGGAATATTCTTTTCAGCTGCGGCAATCATCCAGCTATCTTTTGGATCGATCTCATATCCTTCCTTCATTACCCCGCTCAGCAAGAGTTTGTACATATATTCATGGGGGAAATAACGTTCACCACTTGCCTCGGCATCTTTCCAGATCTTCACAATATGCTGCTGTATCTTTCTGAAGGCTTCTTCTTCCGGAATACAGGTATCGGTTACCCGGTTCAGGCCCTGTTCTAGCAATTCCCACTCCTGTTCTGGTGTGAGGTCGCGGTAATGGGGTATTCTTTTATAGTGAGAGTGCGCAACCAGGTTCATCACATCTTCTTCAAGGTTAGCGCCCGTACAACTGATGATAGCGATCTTATCCTGCCTGATCATTTCAGCGAGCGATACTCCAAGTTCTGCTGTGCTCATAGCTCCCGCAAGGGTGACCATCATCTTTCCACCTTCCAGTAGATGGGTTTCATATCCTTTTGCTGCATCGACCAATGCAGCTGCGTTGAAATGTCGGTAATGGTGTTGTATGAATTGCGATACCGGTCCTTTGTTCATGATTTGCTTTTTTCTTTATTTAAATGGCGGCAAAGTTAGTGCAAATGCAAAACATGAACCCTAATTGCAAGATTAAGAATATGGTTTCCTGGTAAACGTAAAAAGCCCCTGGAAAGGGGCTTTATCCAACTAAACTAACTGAGAAAAATTATTATAGGGTAGCTTTCTTTTCTTTTTTGAAAGTGGTCCATCCTTGTGCACCGTTGGATTTAAGTACTACTGTGTGATCAGCACTTTCCAGTGTTACATAATAAGATGTTTCATCACCGGCAGACACTTCGAACAGGTCAGAGATCCATGAATCTTTCAGGTTCTTTTTCATTGAAGACTGAAGGTTGATTGGCAACTGGGCAGCTATCAGGTTACGGGTAACTGCGAGCAATTCGCCGGCTTCAGAATAATAAGCAAACATCACCTGGTCATTCAGTTTGAATGTAGCTTTTGCGAAATCTTTCGTGTTTTCCCATTTAACTTCTACAGCCTGGGCAAATTCACTTTTGAAAGAGTTTACTACTTTTTGACTTACGCCTATTTCGTTATTAGCAAATGTACTTGTGAAGGCAACGGTTAATAATAAGGATAAGGCTAATATTCTTGTTTTCATTTTTGTGTTTTTTATAAAGGGGGTTTTGTTAAATGTTGTTTCTTGGTTGAATCGTGAAATTGACGGTGTGGTTTGTTCTTTTTGTGTTTTCAATTGTTGTTTTATGTTTTTGTTGTTTGTTATTATTTTTTTGTTTGAGTTGCTATTGCTTTTGCGTCTCGTTTTCTTGTTGTTGTTTTCTTTTTATCAGTTACTGCTTGTATAGAAATAAGACGTGAGTTTCAGATTAATGTTACAGTTTGAAGAAAAAATATTTTTAAAAGACTGGAAGGCACATTTACACCGTCTACCTGGGGAATTGTAGCCGTTCTTTTCACTTGCCCGACCATAAACGCGTTTCTTGTAACATTAGTATATGTTGCCTGCGCCTGAAAGTTGTTTGTGATAATTACCTGGTTCATTTTTCTGGTATCGCCCGGTTGACTTCCGATTGATGACACAAAGATATATCGCAGTAATTCAGTTGTCAAGTGAATAGTGATTAATGGCGTCTATTGTTAAATCAATCAAAAAATAAATCCGTTCAGCACTTATTGTGTAAAACGATAAATTCTCTTATAACTCAAGCGGGTAAAGGCTTTCACGATTGTCACATATGTTGGTAATTCATCTATGTTAATCAACGTTAATCTACTAATAGAAATTGGCACGCTACTATGTCAATATCATAATTCATTCATTTATAATCCTATAATAACACGAATGGGTGAACGAAAATGGGAATTGTGTACGCTTCCGGACATTTACCGTTCATCACGAAAAAAAATCCATGTTTTTTTTCTTCTTCATACTAACCTTATCAAACTGTTAGGCTTTCTATATATGCAAGAGGGCAGGCAAAAATATTTCCAGCTGGATCAGATAGCTTAAATTGTATACTATGAATTATCTGGCTCATGCCTACCTTTCTTTTAACCGGCCGGGAATCCTGGTTGGGAATATGATCAGCGACTTTGTTAAAGGAAAAAAAAAATATGAATACGCTCCCGATATTCTATCAGGCATCGATCTGCATCGTGCTATAGATGATTTTACCGATATGCACCCGGTAACAAAATCTGCCAGGCAGATTTTTCAACCGGTTTATGGTTTATATAGCGGTGCATTCATGGATATTGCTTATGATTATTTCATAGCTAACGATAAACAACTTTTTGAACCTGGTTCCCTTGAAACTTTTTGCCAGGAGGTTTATAATACGCTCGATAATTATACATCGATCTTTCCTCCCCGCTTCAATCAATTGTTCCCCTCCATGAAAAAGTATAACTGGTTATTAAACTATCGAAACAATACTGGTATCGGAAGAAGTTTTGAGGGACTGGCTTACCGGGCAGTTTATATGTCGGATAGCGAAGCCGCCTTTAAATTGTTCCTGTTAAATAAGGACAAGCTTGAATATGCTTACAGGATGTTCTTCCCGGAACTCATTCGGTTTACTCAAAATACTATCGGTGGATTCTGATACTGACTGATACTGATATGGCAATGCTTGTGAAGAAATTCTTAAAGTTGATCTCAAAGTTGATCTCAGTAACATTAAATTGTCATTAGCAGGGATGCAGATTAAAACATTTATGTTTATTGCATAATAAATTAAATTCGTTGCTCAATTCATTCTTGTATGAAGCAGCTATTGTTTTTAATTGTCATTTCTGTATTTAATACCTGTGTTTTTGCCCAATCCAAACTTACACCCATAGATAAGTCACCGATGGACATGTCTTATTACCCGGTTAACTATCCAATCCTTAAAATTCAGAATAAGACAACTGAATCAATCTTTGCAAGGGTAATGTATAGCCGGCCACAAAAAAATGGTAGAAAAGTGATGGGTGAACTGGTAGAATTCGGGAAGGTCTGGCGGATGGGCGCAAATGAAGCAACCGAGATTGAATTATTTAAAGATGCAAGCGTTGGAAAGAACAAGATAAAAAAAGGTAAGTATACAATCTATGCTATTCCTGAAAATGATAAATGGACCATCATATTTAATAAAGAAACAGATACCTGGGGAGCTTTTCAATATGATCAGAAAAAAGATCTGTTTCGTTATGATGTAAAACCGGAAAAGAATTCAGAAATGGCAGAAGCGTTTACGATCATGTGGGAGAAAAGTAATGATGGTGGCGCAAACCTGGTATTTGCCTGGGATGACTTTAAATGCACCGTTCCATTTTTATTTTAAACAAATGAAACAAAAATCCCTGTATTTAGGCTGGATAAAGGTTGTCGTTTTCTGCTTTCTTATTGCAGCCTGTAATCAATCCGAAAACACCCTGCCAAATAATAAAATTACGGTTACCCCTCCACCTACCAAATTGCAACAGGACGCTGATGGTGTATCTCTTGATAAATCACCGATGGATATGAGTTACTATCCGGTTGATTTTTCTAAACAAAAGATGGTTAAAGCAATCCAGGAGCCCCTGATTGCCAGGGTAATATACAGTCGCCCAAAAAAGGACAACCGACTGATTTTTGGGGATGTTGTAAAATATGGAAGTCCCTGGAGGCTGGGAGCAAATGAAGCCACTGAAATTGAATTTTTTACCGATGTCCGCATAAATAACGAAACTGTAAAACAGGGAAGATATATTCTGTATTCTATCCCCTATCCTGATAAATGGCGAATTGTACTAAACAATGACTTGTACACCTGGGGACTTAAGTTTGATTCCACAAAAGATGTCCACCGTTTCACAGTACCAATTCAAAAAACCAATATTCCTTTCGAGCGTTTCACCATGGAATTTGAAAAGGATCCGCAGAGTGCTAAAACAATCCATAAAATGGTAATGCATATCGCCTGGGATAGTCTTTATGCCAGCCTCCCGATTTCTTATTGAAATCTTTGATTGCAATTCCTATTGGGAGGAATAAATTGTTCTTCGCGGAATCTTTACATTTACAAATGGTCAATAAATATACATTTACAACTTATCTGGTAAATTGACCGGTCATACTACTCTAAGGAACCATGTGCGGTATTGCAGGTATTATTTCTACTGACAGGTCCACAGTGACCAGGGAACGCCTTCAAAGGATGACAGATGCCATTGCGCACCGTGGCCCCGATGGTGAACAATATTGGATCAATCCTTCAGGAATTACAGGTTTTGGTCACAGGCGCCTCGCAATACTTGACCTGTCATCAGCCGCAGTGCAGCCCATGCATTACCAGGAACGTTTCACAATCGTTCATAATGGCGAAATCTATAATTATATAGAGCTTAGGGAATCCCTTGAAAAAAAGGGATACAGGTTTCAGTCAAAATCAGATACAGAGGTCATTTTAGCAGCCTATTCAAACTATGGCGCAGACTGCTGTAAACATTTTGAGGGCATGTTCGCGTTTGCAATCTGGGATGAACAGGAACAGGAACTTTTCGCAGCCCGCGACCGGTTTGGCGAAAAACCTTTTTATTACCGGGCTTCTGATTCAGGCCTGGTGTTCGGCTCAGAAACAAAGGCGATCCGCGCGATTATTTCCCAATCCGAAATCGACCCTTTACAACTTGTAAACTTTCTAACCCTGGGGCATACACGAAAACGGGTAAGCGATGGACAAAGCATCTACCACGGTATTTCGGAATTGCCCGCTGCCTCAACGCTTAGATTTACACCGGGGAATAATAAGGTTGTTATTAAAAAATACTGGGAGCTCGGCAAAAAGATTACGAACACGCTCAACGAGAACGAAGTATTGGAGAAATTCCAACAATTATGGAAGCGCTCATTGGAAATAAGGTTGAGATCTGATGTAAGCCTGGGCTCATCTTTAAGCGGCGGGTTGGACAGCTCTTCTATTGTTGCAGGCATTTATGATATAGACAAGCGGCCATTGAAAACCTACTCAGCCGTTTTTCCCGGTTTTCATTCTGATGAATCAGCTTTTATTGCTTTGATAAACCAGGCTTATGGCTGTGAGTCATATCCGGTAATCCCTGGTCCGGGAGAACTGGTATCTGAAATTGAAAAGCTGGTCTGGCACCAGGAAACCTTTATTTCATCCGCCAGTGCCTATGCCCAGTTTGCTGTTTTTAGACGCGCAAAGGAAACCGGCACGGTTGTTTTGCTTGATGGACAAGGGGCTGATGAAGTGCTAGGTGGCTATATTAAATATATTCAGTGGGGCCTCCAGGAGCTCTATCGCGGACCGGGTAAGATTTTCACAGAAACTTTCACAAAATTCAGGAATAATAAGATTCCTTTTGACTGGTCGTGGAAGAACAAAATTGCAGCCTACCAGCCATCTCTAACTGCTTTTGCATTGAAGGAGCGCGAATCAACCCGAGTAAAAAATGCATTGTTTCTAAACAAGGACTACCTCGCCGCCTTTAGCCCGGCAGATAAACTGCCCCCTAAGCCCACAGTAAGAAATCTTAACGATATTCTACATTACGAAACTGCAGAGTCTGGACTTAATGAGTTATTGCACTATGCAGACAGGAACAGTATGGCTCATGGTCGTGAATTAAGGCTACCATTTCTAAGTCATGAACTGGTATCTTTTCTTTTTACACTTCCTGTACATTATAAGTTAAGAGATGGATTCACAAAGTGGATCCTGAGAAAAACTATGGCTTCAACATTACCTGATCAGATAGTTTGGAGAAAAGACAAAATAGGATATGAGCCCCCGCAAAAAAGCTGGATGGAAAATATGAATCTCCAGGAACAGATACAGGAATCAAAACGTGCGCTGGTCAAAGCCGGCATCCTTGATGGCGGGGTACTTGATAAAAAAATTCAGCCGCTGGACTCCCACGCGGCTGATAATTTTGATTGGCGATTCCTGGTAACCGGATTGTTACTGGGCCAATGATATTTATACAGATTCTTTAGCTTGCCATTATGCTTTCTGTATTTGTTATGCTTTCTGTATTTGTTATGCTTTCTTATATTTGTTATGCTTTCTTGTATTTTTCAACAACTTCTGCATTGCCTACTCCATCAATCTTTAATGTAATCCATGTTTTTGCATCCTGAAGTTTTACATAGTATACAACTTCATTGCTGAAGGTTACTTCGGTCACACCAAACATTTCTTTTTTAGCATAGTTCTTTTTGATGCGGTTGTAGATGTTTAGCGGAAGCAATTGGGGTGCATAGTAACGCAGTGAACTCAACATAGTACCACTGTGGTCATAATTCACTTTCGACTGAATGCCTGATTGATTAAAACTTACGGTATAATAATTCTGGAACTCTTCCCATTTAACATCTTCAGCGGCTGAGAAGGTTTCATTAAAAGATTTCAGCACTTTTTCGTTGACTTTGGGGTCAACTGCATAAGCTGACACAACCAGAAGAGTAGAGACGAGAATGGCAAGTAACTTTTTCATAATCTGATGTTTTTTATGGTTGAACGATTTCGATTTTTTCCTGAGTCAAATGTAGAATAGATACAAACCCGGGCAGGAAAATTGGTAGGGGTGGTGAACTCATGATAAGATATACGAACGATTTCGCACATAAATAGACGGCTGTTAGATAGCATTAAGGAGTGGCATGCAGCAGGGATCAGGGTTTCAGAAATGTTACAGTGAAATCGAGCTTTTCCGGTTAACTTTCTGTTAAGATGGAATTACGGAAACACACTTGATAAGTTTGGGATCCGCTAAATTAAAATCCCCATCTTTGCTGCTCTTTTCTCCTCAGGACCAATGGAATAACCCGCTGTTTTGGGGCGACAGAAATATAAATGACTGTACTAAAATGTAAAAGACAGTACTAAAATTCTTACATCATGAAATTATCAACGAAGTTTATCCATGCAGGCACAGAACCGGATCCATCGACGGGTGCTATCATGACTCCGATTTACCAGACTTCAACTTATGTTCAGGAAGCCCCCGGAAAAAACAAGGGATTCGAATATGCCCGTTCACAGAATCCAACACGGAAGGCATTGGAAGAGGCACTGGCTGTAATTGAAAACGGGAAGTTCGGACTTGCTTTCAGTAGTGGCGTTGCGGCAACAGATGCGGTTGTTAAGCTATTAAATCCCGGTGATGAAGTGATAGCCTCCAATGATATGTACGGTGGTACTTACCGGTTATTTACAAAGATATTTGAGAAGTATGGGATTAAATTTCACTACGTGAATATGCAGGAGGCGGATAATATAAAGCCATACATCAACGACAAAACCCGTCTGATCTGGTTGGAGACACCTACAAATCCTCTTATAAATATCACCGACATTGCAGCTGTTGCGAAAATTGCAGAAGGAAAAAAAATAATTGTGTGTGTCGATAATACTTTTGCTTCACCCTATCTCCAGAATCCACTCGACCTTGGTGCGCATCTTGTTCTTCATTCTTCAACAAAATACTTAGGCGGTCACAGCGATGTAATACAGGGAGCCTTGATAATGAATGATGCTTCTCTTCGCGAACAATTATATTTTATTCAGAAAAGCTGTGGCGCAGTGCCTGGTCCAATGGATTGCTTTCTTGTTTTGCGTGGAATAAAAACACTTCATGTTCGTATGCAAAGACATTGCGAGAATGGTGAAAAGATCGCAAGATGGTTAAGAACAAATCCAAAAGTTGGAAAAGTGTATTGGTGCGGCTTCGAAGACCACCCGGGTTATGCAACAGCGAAAAAACAAATGAGAGGTTTTGGTGGCATGATGAGCTTCACATTAAAAGACGATAACACTGAAGCGACAATGAAATTATTATCTGCCACAAAACTTTTTGCACTGGCTGAAAGTCTCGGAGGTGTTGAATCCTTGATTAACCATCCAGCCAGCATGACCCATGCTTCTATACCAAGGGAAGAACGTATTAAAAACGGACTTAGTGATTCGTTGATAAGGCTTAGCGTTGGTATTGAAGATGCTGATGACCTTATTGAAGACCTGGATGCAGCAATCGGCTGAGATGGTAGTATTGAAATCCGCAGATCTTACAAATCAAATGATTCCCAGGCTCAAAGAATTCCTTGATGCAAAGGTTGAAGAATATAATCAGCCCGGGTTTATCAAAGATGATCCCATCTCCGTGCCTCATCGGTTTACAAAAAAACAAGACATCGAGATAGCGGCACTTTTTGCTGCCATTTTTGCCTGGGGAAACAGGACTACAATTATTCAAAAAACAACAGAGCTCATGGCGCGAATGAATAATTCGCCCCATGAATTTTGTCTCAACGAAAATCCTGAGCGCCTCAGGACACTCGAAGGTTTCAAACACCGTACTTTCACCGACACTGATCTTTTATATTTCGTAGAGTTTCTAAGCCAGCATTACCGGAAATATTCCAGCCTTGAAACTGGGTTTACCAGGTGGATGCAACCAGGAGCAACTGATGTAACAGAAGCGCTGAATGGCTTTTACAGGTATTTCTTTTCCCTGGAAGATGTTCCCTACCGTACTCGCAAACATATTGCAAGTCCTGAAAAGAAATCAGGTTGTAAACGGCTCAATATGTATTTAAGATGGATGGTAAGAAACGACAGGAAAGGTGTTGATTTTGGAATATGGAAAAACATAAGTCCGTCCCAGCTGATTTGTCCCATAGATGTTCATGTGGCTAGAGTCGCCAAACGATTTAATATGCTTAGCCGTCCGAATTCAGACTGGCAGGCCGCATTGGAACTGACGGAATATCTCAGGAGATTCGACCCCAAAGATCCTGTGAAATATGATTTTGCCCTTTTCACTCTTGGGGCAATTGAAAGGTTCTGACGGGTTGCTTTATTGTAGATTGTTGATTTTGCGCGTTCGTGGCGCTCACTCGGTTCTTCCCTTCGCCGAATGGGCCTTTCGGTTGGTTTGATTTGCCACTGTGATTCCCGGTTAATACGTTTGTTCATGTCCCGCACGTGCGGGATTGTCTCCGATCGGATTTTGTTCCCTGATCGGCTTTTTTAGGTACGCTTGTGGTGCTGGTTGCCTTATTGGCTAGATGTTGATGTTGCAGGTTCATGGCGTTCACTCGGTTCTTCCCTTCGCCGGATGGGCCTTTCGGTTGGTTTGATTTGCCA
>Ga0193752_1000217_pt1 | contig 67896 bp, 59 predicted proteins | sample H1c1metaG_FD_144924 | JGI IMG/M metagenome (GOLD analysis project Ga0193752, IMG submission 144924) | Soil microbial communities from a riparian zone of the East river system, Colorado, United States - H1c1 | ecosystem: Environmental > Terrestrial > Soil > Riparian zone | place: USA: East River... | reverse complement strand
TTTAATCCCAGGTTGATGTCTGCATGAAAAGTATTTTCTTTATTTGCGGTAGAATATCTTGCCACGGCGCTTCCGGATATCAGTGTTTTTTTATCGGTAGCAAAACGGGGATTAAGCGTATGAAAATCCATCACCCCACCGATGGCATCGCTGCCGTAGATCAAAGAACCCGGCCCAAAAATCACTTCAGCGGTCTGGGTGCTCAGTGCATCAATGCTGATAATGTTTTGCAGATTCCCACTGCGGTAAATAGCATTATTCATACGAACACCATCAATAACAAGTAACACACGGTTTGTTGCAAACCCACGAATCATAGGGCTTCCACCGCCCAACTGGCTTTTTTGAACAAAAACAGTTCCGGTTTGGGTCAACATGTCTGCAGCTGTTTGCGGGTTGTTGCGCAAGATTTCGGTTTTGTTAACCTTGGTGATCTTATTGGGAACCTCATTTAGTTTTTGCTCCCATTTGTTTGCAGAAACCACCACTTCTCCCATGTTGATCTCTTTTATTGTAGTATCTTTTGTATTATTTTTTTGTTGGGCAAAACCACTATATGTAAGGCATAACAAGCCCCATGATATAAAGATCTTTTTCATGAAAATTAGTTTAGTGAAATAAATAATTGCTGCCTTGTAATGAAAGCAGGCCGATAACGCTATCAGCTAAAATGAAAAATGATGTTTATAATTGCGGGGGATGAATAAATGGGTAGCCTGGTGCAGGAGGCAGCATTTCATCAAATGAGTAATATTGATTTTTGACCTGTTGCCAGTTGGATCCGTAAGCTATTTCAAGCTGGCTGAAATACATAGGGCAAAACAGAAATTTAAAAGCCATTTTACTCAATGGATTTTCCCTGCCATTGGTTTCGGTATATTTTTTAAATTTTTCAACAACCTCTGTTTCTTCTGTATCAAAGAAACCCGTAAACGTTACAGTGTCATTGCCTGATACAGTAAATTTAATATCGAAGAGTTTGCCATCCAGTAATATTTCTTTGCCGGGTTTTATCCAGACTATATCTGCTTTGGCAATGCTCACTTTTTGCAAAACAGCGGTGTGCATCTTTTCATCAGCTTCCTCCTCTATTAAAGCTTGTTCCAGGATAAATTTCACGGATAAACATACAGGTACCGACACGACCAGTAAAAAAACAAAAGCAATTATCTTTTTGGTTAAGCTATACATGCAGTTTTCAGGCGTTGACAACGCTCTTTATAAAGCAAAAATAGGTATTAATTATTTTACCGCATTATTGTGGTAAACTACCAGCGGGGTATTGGTAACAGGGTTGTTGATAATGGTTACCGGCACATTAAATACATTTTTTATTAATTCTTCTGTGAGGATATCTTTTGGTTTTCCATGAGCGATCAATTCGCCTTCTTTTAAAAAGAATAACTTGTCCGCATATTGGATGGCTAAATTTATGTCATGCATTACGGCAATCAAAACAACATTGTTTTCTGTAAACCTGGCCGCAACCTGTAAAAACTCCTGCTGGTAATTAATATCCAGGCTGGTGAGCGGCTCGTCTAAAAATAAGTAGCGATGGCCGGTTGCTGGCTTTTCCCATACCTGGGCCAATACCCTTGCATATTGCACACGTTGTTTTTCTCCTCCGCTAAGGGTTAAATAATTCCGTTCCTTAAAAGATGTGAGGTTCATTTGCTTCATTACTTCGTTACAGATTTCCTCATCTTTTTTATTGGGATTAAATGTAAAATGAGGGTAGCGGCCCATCATTACCACTTCTTCAACCATCAGCGGAAAACTTAACTCGGGTTGCTGGCTCATTACCGCTCTTCGTTTTGCCAATTCTTCTTTTTTGTAATGGCTGATCTTTTCCCCATCATACAAAACCGAACCGCTGTATTGATCGATCTCGCCGCTGAATATCTTAAGAAAACTGGATTTACCAGAACCATTCGGGCCAAGTATCATATTAAACTCACCGGCACTAAACTCAGCGCTGATGCCTTTAAGGATCTGCTTTTTGCCAATATGAAAATGTATGTTCTCTGTTTTAAGCATGATAACCTCCTTTTTCATTTATCATATTAAAACGTTTCAGCAGCAGAATAAAAATTGGAGCACCAACCAGGGATGTAATGATGCCTATCGGAACTTCTGCCGGTGCAAGTAATAACCTGGAACACATATCGGCCAGCACCAACAATGCAGCGCCTAAGATCATAGATGCCGGCAATAATTTTTTATTATCGCTGCCTATTAATAACCGTAATACATGTGGCACGATCAAACCCATGAAACTGATAACACCAACAAATGCTGTAGCAACCGATACCATGGCTGTGTTCAGTATCATTATCCTCCGTTTCAATTTATCTGCATCCACACCTAAATAACCGGCTTCTTCTTCTCCAAGCAACAAGGTATTTAATTGCTTAGAGTACCGTAACGAAATAATAAAAATGGTTGTAGCTACAGTACCTACTATAAAAACCTGTTGCCAGGAAGCGCCTGAAAAAGTTCCCAGGTTCCAGAAGGTAATACTTCTTGCCTGTGGATCACGGGCTATATAACTCATGAAACCCGTACCACTTAAACAAACTGCATTTACTGCAATGCCAATTAACAATAAAGACATAATGGAGACCCGCTTTGCATTTTTTGCAAGCGAATAAACAATATAAGTTGCCAGTAAAGAACATACAAATGCAACAACAGGCACCAGCAGGGGCCCCATAAAACTTTTAAAAGAAGGATTGAAATTTGGAGCCATTACAAAAACAATGGATGCTCCAAGAGCAGCGCCGGCACTGGTTCCCGTCAGCCCAGGCTCTACTATCGGATTGCGGAATAAGCCCTGCATCAATACGCCGCTTACTGCCAGTATTGCACCGGTAATAGCACATAATAAAACTCTCGGTAATCTTAACTGTATAAAAACACCTTCATAAATATTGGCCGGATCTTTTCCCTGCAAAAAATGCTTTAAGGAAGAGAACATTTCTGATGGTAAAATAGAAACAGCACCGAATGCAATAGCAAAAATTAATACTGCTACCAGCAGCACAATTAAAACAGGGAAGAAGAATTTATTTTTTCTCAGCACTGGCAGTTGGATGAAGCAGGTTAATTAATTTAATGATATTCTCACCGGTACGGGGGCCGAAATAGATCAGGTCATGTTCTTCAAAGCGAACAATGCGTTTATTTTTTCCGGCATTGGTTAATGAAACACCCGGTACGCTGCTGATGAATTTATCCATGCTGCCCATGCGATCGTAACCAAAATCAGTGGCGATGATAATATCAGGATTTGCCAATGCAACAGCTTCTGCACTCATTTCCCTTGCACCTTTGCCATCATACAAAGCCGGTGTGCATCCTGCCAGGCGGATCATTTTATCACCAACACCTTTTCTGCCGCTCATTACAAAATAATTGTTGTTGCGCAGGCCAAAGTGAATGATCATGATACGCAGCGAATCTTTTATGTTCAGTGCTTTTAAAGTATCAGCTGCTTTTGTAATGCCTGCATTCATTGCAGTGATGATCGAATCTGCTTTCTTCTCTGCGCCGAAAAATTTACCCAGTTCTTTCAATAATAATCTTGCACTGTCAATGGTATTGCCTCCGCCAAAAGCTTTAATGTTCAAGCCGGCTTTGGTTATTTGCGGTAATACAGTTTCGGGGCCGATATCATTGCTATGAATAACCAGGTCGGGATTCATGGAAATAATACTTTCCGGGCTCAGGGCACGATGATAACCAACCGTCTTTAATAATTTGGCACTATCAGGATAGGTGCTGCTCAGATCGACGGCAACAATATTATGTCCCTCGCCTAAAGCAAAGACCATTTCGGTTAAATGTTTTGATAAGCAAACGATACGCATGTCTTTGGTACCATCAATCTCTTTATTGCCAAAGCGGCCGCAGGAAACGATAAAAAGCGATATCGCCGCAAGGATAATTATATTTTTTTTCATGTAAATGTTTTTAAAAAGTAAAGGGACAGTTTTTTAATGCTGTCCCTTTTTGAAAACTAGAAATTGTATTTCACGTTTAAACCGCCATACACCACTGCCTTTGGAGGAGCAGGTATATAAGCATCAGCCAATTGATTTACAAAGATCATTAGCGGATATTTTGTTTTGGTGATATTATCCACACCAAAAAAAACATCCAGTGCAAAATGATTTGATAAGTTTCTTTTGAATCCGATCTTGCCATTCAGCAAACTATAGCTTGAAGATTGATAAGTGGTAAACACTTTTGGATTTGCTCCTGATGCACTGGTTCTTAATGTCCCAATTGTTACGCCATCTTTGTAGATATGCACAAGATTTGCGTAAATTCCCAACCTCGTTGCTACATCAATTCCTAAGGCATTCATAACCTTCGGTACTCCATAAACCCTTTTGCCGCTATAATCAATAGTATCACGTAAGGCTACAGTAGAACCTGTTACGAGTGTAAAATTATCTCCGTATTTAAAATCAGAATAAGTAAAGTTGATGAATGGAGTTACGTTTGTAAACAAGCCTTGCGGATTGTTCACTATTGCATATCTCAATGTTGCCTCAAGGCCTTTATGTTTTTGATCGCTGCCATTTACCACGTAGCTGTAAGCTGTGGTAGTTGCATTCAATGGCACCGATATGGCTGTCATTTTATTTGTGAATTTCAGGGAGAACAAAGCTAACTGGTAACTTAACCTGTCTTTTAGTACTGATCCTTTCGTTCCAATTTCAAACTGATCGCCATATTCAGGTTTTAAACCCTGGTTTACAAATCCGGAAGCAGGAGTAGCGCCTACAACAGGTGTTACAACAAAGAAATAAGAACTTACCGGTGCTTTATATCCTTTGCTGTAAGAAGCATAAGCTGATATCTTTTTGCTGAAGACTTTATTAACGGCAACATGCGGTGACCACATATTTTTGTAAGTGGTTTGAAAATGCCCAGGATATGTTGTGGTTATTGCCCTGAAACGGTCATCCAGTGAAATTTTTTGAGAACTATAACCAACCCCGGCCGAAACAGAAAGATCCTTCGGCAATATCAAAGTCCATTCCGTGAAGAAGGAAGTTGGTTGTGTAAGAAAAGACACATTGGAAGTGATGGCATTAATAACATAATAAGGACTTACACCGTAGGTATATGTTGCCGGAGTGGGATCATTGGGATTAACCTTCATACTGTATCCAACCGTTTGTGCATTTTGTCCCTGAATTTCCATTCCGGTAATTCCATTCAATGATACATTTTGAGTTAAAGAAAACTTTGTATCAAACGAAGTGCGTAAACCATAATTTACAGAATTTTTATCTGTCCAGCCTCCGGCGCTGCTGGCATCGCTTTTAAAACCTGTGCCAAATACTGAGGTTGTGTTGGCAATGTTTTTAGTAAAATTATACGTGTGTGTTACCCCAGCCCTGAAAGTAGTTACATGGCTGTGAGCATTATTCCTGATGTAATTGGGATTGCCTGAATAATCATTGTTATCCCATTGGGTAAGTGTAAGCTCACCCAATCTTTCATCATAACTGTTGGTAAAACCGGCGTAAAACATAATGTTTTGTTTTTCGCTTGGCTGAGCCATCAACACCAAATTAGCAAAATCTTTATGAGAAGCATTATGAATGGAGAAGCCATCTGATTTTTGCTTACCGTAGTTTAATAACAAACCACTGCGGGCACTACCGGTTGCAAAACGGGTAGTGTAGCGCTGCAGGCCATAATTTCCAATCATAACATCCTGGCTGATAGACGTTGTTCCGGTAGCGGGCTTTTCAGTTCTGAAACTTACTGCACCTGAAATAGCCTGGCCATATAATGTTCCTGCGGGGCCTTTTAATATTTCCACATTTCCAAGCGAAGCAAAATCAATATCATCCAGTGTTGTAATACCTTCTGCATCTGTTACAGGTATTCCATTAAGATAAACCTTATATCCTTGCCCGTCGAAATTGCTATTGAGACCATTGGTTCCTCTTGCACCATTGCCGTAACCACGTATATTAAACTGCTGGCCACCGGAAACACTTCTTCTTGTCATAAGTACACCAGGTACGCTGGTTTCAATGGCATCCTGCAAAAAAATTCCCTGTCCTCTTTTTAACTCAGGAGTGGATAATTTGCTGATAGCGGCCGGCTGGTACAGTGCCGATTTATTAGGGTTAGAAGTTGTGGCAATTTCCACTTCGTTAAGGCTAGATACAGTAGATGAAAGACTGATCCTGATGTCATCGTTGCAATTTTTAATATTGTATTTAACGGTTTCGTATCCAACAAAAGAAACTGTTATTGTCGTGGCTTTGCTACAATCAACGGTAAACATGCCGTCTTTATCTGTTGAGGATGTGCTGCCATTGGATGAAATGTTTGCGCCTAAAAGCGGGGTATTGGTTGCGGCATCAATTACTTTTCCTTTAACAGTTTTTTGTGCAAAGGAAGTAACAGATACCATAGTTAGTATAAATAGAATAATATGTTTCATTTTAAAATGATTAAGTATAAAAATATTGATAAAATGATCTGACTCACATGCTGACGCTTGAGTTAGATACATGGAAATACGCTGATGTAGCGGCAAAATCAAAGTCCCTGCATAAATTAAATACAGGCATGCTATGACAGAGCATCACTCAAAAAAGTTTGCAAAAAAAGATCAGCAATATTTGGGGGGCGGGGTAGGGGCCGGGTAATTCAGCCAATGTATGGCTTCGGTATAAACCGGGTATTCACGGACAATGATCTGCCAGTTGTTCTGAAAAATAAAATTGTTCGTTTCTTTGTACTTAGGATAAAACAGCTGTTGTATAGCGAGATAATTGATGGGCCTTTTTGAATCTTTTTTCTGCTGATGAATATCCTGCATATGTTTTACCAGCTTATCTTCTTTATGATCATAAAAACCAGTGAGTATAACAACATTGCCCGAGACCTTGAAAGACTCAACATCAAATGATTTTCCGTAAATGAGTATTTCTTTCCCGGGCTTGGTCCAGAATATTTTTTCGGCTGAAACAGTTATGGTTTGCGAAACTTCTGATTCAAACCTTTCCCTTCGCTGGTGGTGTAATAATTTTTGTTTAATAACAATACCCACCGATACAACCAACGGAAATGCTACCAAAAGCAGAAATCCAAAAGCAGTTATTTGTTTTTTACGGGTTTGCATATTACCTAAGAAAGCGAAGTTAGCTATTATTTTTTTAGCCTAAAATATCTTCGGCATAAGTTTGTGCTGTTAGTTAGTCAATTAAAATATTACCCGTCATCTCTTTAGGGACCGGCAAATCCATCAGCGTTAAAATGGTTGGGGCAATATCGCCCAGCTTGCCGGGTTTGATATTTCCTTTCCAGTTATTATCAATTAAAAAAAGCGGGACAAGGTTTAAAGTATGTGCCGTGTTGGGTGTTCCATCTTCATTTACAGCATAATCTGCATTGCCATGATCGGCGGTTAAAAAAACAGTATAATCATTTTGCAATGCAGCAGTAACTACTTTTTCAACACAGGTATCAACAGTTTCAACTGCTTTAATAATGGCTTCCCAAACCCCTGTATGGCCTACCATGTCTGCATTTGCAAAATTCAGGCAAATAAAATCGGCCGATCTATTATTGATCTCGGCAACAATCGCATCGGTTACTCCGGGAGCACTCATTTCGGGCTGCAGGTCGTAAGTGGCAACTTTTGGAGATTGTATCATGATCCTTTTCTCGCCTTCAAAAGGTACTTCTCTTCCGCCACTAAAAAAGAAACTTACATGTGGGTATTTCTCGGTTTCGGCAATCCGTATCTGCGTTTTATGGTTCTGCGCCAGTATTTCACCAAGGGTATTTTTAAGGTCATCATTATCAAAAATGATGTTAACATTTTTAAATTTTTGATCGTACTGCGTCATAGTTGTATAATGCAGCTGCAGTTTTTTCATACCAAATTCAGGCATATCAGTTTGCGTAAGCACTTCAGTAATTTCCCTGCACCTGTCAGTTCTGAAATTAAAACAGATCACTGCATCATCTTTCTCGATCTTGACGTTTGGTAATGTTTTGTTGATGATTGGTTTAATGAACTCATCTGTAACACCAGCTTCATAAGATCGTTTAACAGCATTTAAAATGTCATCGCTGTTTTCTCCGATGCCATTAACAAGCGCATCATAAGCAAGCTTTACCCTTTCCCAACGCTTATCCCTGTCCATGGCATAATAACGGCCGGTAACGCTGGCAATTTTACCAACTGTTTTATCCAGGTGTTGCTGAAGATCAGTTAAAAATCCGAGCCCGCTTTTAGGGTCAGTATCCCTGCCGTCGGTAAAAGCATGGATCAATACATTGGTCACACCTTCTGCACTACAAAGACTGGTTAATGCCTTAACATGATTTAAATGCGAATGCACCCCCCCATCACTTACCAAACCGATCAGGTGGAGAGGTCTTTCATTTTCTTTTGCGTAGCGGATGGCTTTTAGGAGGGTCTCATTGCCAGCCAGTTCGCCTGTTTTGATGGCCACATTTATCCGTTGTAATTCCTGGTATACAATACGGCCAGCACCTAAATTCAAGTGCCCAACTTCGCTGTTGCCCATTTGCCCTTCGGGCAGGCCAACATCTTCACCACAGGTGATCAAGGTTGTATGAGGATAGTTTGAATACAATGAACTTACAAAAGGGGTTTTGGAATGCCGGATAGCATCGCTTTTTTGAACTTTGCCTAATCCCCATCCATCCATAATGATGAGAATGACTTTTTTATCTTTCATTTTATAAAACTAGAATATTTGCAGCTAAATGCAGATGATTGCTGTCATTTAGATATAAATACGGCCAAATCTTGTTAATTTTATTAACTCTTGGCACGTTTTTAGCAATTTATAGGTTGTAAAATGTACACTGATATGAAACGATTTTTTACTTTATTAACCATCGGGGCGGTTTTAAGTTCATTTACTTTTTTTTCAAGTATTGATGAAGTGATAACTGCCATGAAAACAGGTAGTTCAGCCGATATTGCCCGTTTTTTTGATAATACCGTAGAGCTTAATATGCCGGAGAAAGCAAACAGCTATAGTAAAAGCCAGGCAGAACTTGTATTAAGGGATTTCTTCAGTACAAATGCTGTAAAAACTTTTACGGTAAACCATAAGGGAGAAAATGCAGGATCACAATTTTGCATTGGAACACTGGTAACAAAAGGCAGTACTTACCGTACAACAGTTTTTATGAAACTGAAAGGTGATAAGCAGCTGTTACAGACAATAACATTTGAGCGACAATAACAATCTATAGAAATTAAAAAAACAAAACCCCGATCTTTCGGGGTTTTGTTTTTGTGTTCTTCCTTAGCTTTGTTGTTATGGATCATAACGAACAACTGAACTTACTCATAAAAAATGCGCTTGCCGAAGATATTGGTGATGGCGACCATTCCACTATTTCATCTATTGATGCAACAGCTCCGGGTAAAGCCGTTTTAAAGATCAAAGAAGATGGAGTGCTTGCCGGTATGGAAGTGGCTGAAAGAATTTTCAGGTACATGCAGCCGGATATTGTTTTTACTGCTTTTAAAAAAGATGGAGATGACATGAAGTATGGCGAGGTTGCTTTTGAAGTAATGGCCAAAGTGCATACCATTTTGCAATGCGAAAGGTTGGTGTTGAATTGCATGCAACGCATGAGCGGCATTGCCACCTTAACGAAACAGTACACACAAAAACTTCAGCCATATAAAACCCGGTTATTGGATACAAGGAAGACCACGCCTAACTTTCGCCTGCTGGAGAAAGAAGCAGTGAAGATCGGCGGCGGCGTTAATCACCGGTTTGGCTTGTATGATATGATCATGCTGAAAGATAACCATATTGATTATTGCGGCGGTATTGAAAAAGCGATCAACAAGGCTTATGATTATGTTCAGACTAAAAAGCCAGGTTTAAAAATTGAAGTGGAGACCAGGAATATCGATGATGTAAAAAAAGTAATGGCTGTTGGAAAAGTAAACCGCATTATGCTGGATAATTATACGCCGGAGCAAATCACCGAAGCATTAAAGATCATTGACGGGAAGTACGAAACAGAAGCCAGTGGCGGCATCAATTTAAGTAATATAGAAACTTATGCTGCTACTGGTGTTGATTATATCAGCAGCGGAGCCATTATTCACCAGGCAAGAAGCCTGGACCTGAGTTTGAAAGCTGTTATCATCTGAAATTAAAAAACATGTCGAAGAAAAAAATATCGCAGGATGGGCTGGTTTATTCAACCGATCCAAATTTTAAATTACCGGATGAAAAGTTTGAGGAGCAGGAAACGCTTGTTCCATCTGAACAAAAATTAAAAATAAGGTTAGATACAAAACACAGGGCCGGCAAAGCCGTCACACTGGTTGAAGGTTTTATCGGCACAATAACTGATATGGAAGACCTGGGAAAGAAACTCAAATCATTCTGCGGTACCGGCGGATCAGTTAAGGATGGCGAAATAATTGTGCAAGGCGATAACCGGGATAAGGTGCTGCAATGGTTGTTGAAGAATGGGTATAAATCCTCTAAAAAGATCTAAAGCTTTTAACACCATTATTTTTCAGGATCCTCAGCAATGCTCAACGCCCCACTCGGGCATTTTTTAACCTGGTCGATCATTTGCTGTGTTTCAGCCTTACTCATATCGATCCATGGTTTACGGCGTGGATCAAAAACTTCTCCAAGCCCTCTTACACAAATACCTGAGTGTATACAGATACCAGGTTTCCAGTTTATAGTTATTTCTCCATTGCTGTAATGATGTGTTTCAATTGCCATAGTGGGGTATCTTAACATTAAAGGCATATGTAATTTACAATAAAAAGCGTTTTTTATGCATACTTTTACATAAAACCCGGAGCATGATCTCAAAAATATCTGAGGGTATCACCATAAGTGTGGAAACATACTATCAGCCTGAATACAGCAACCCTGTTAACAGCGAGTTTATGTTTGCCTACCGGATAACCATTGAGAACAACAATGTATTCCCCGTTCAGCTTTTACGCAGGCACTGGTACATTTACGACAGCAATGGCAGCATGCGTGAGGTTGAGGGCGAAGGTGTTGTTGGCGTGCAGCCGCAGATCAATCCCGGTGAATCTTATCAATATGTAAGCGGATGTAACCTGCGATCTGAGATTGGCAAGATGAGCGGTACTTACCTGATGGAAAACATCAATAACAAAAAATCCTTCGATGCAGTTATACCTGCATTTGATATGTGTGCCCCCTTTAAACTGAACTAACTTTAACCTTTTTGAACGCTATTTTTGTTTACCTTTAACCGCTTTAAAACAGCTAATAGCATATATGGCAAAGATTACATTTTCAAACAGTAATAACGATTTTTATCAAAGTGTAAAAGCTTCTGTTGAGGCTTATTTTACCGAAAATAAGATCAGGAAAACCGGTGACTGGCGTTTGTATATTAAAACAATAACCTTGGTTACTACGGCACTTGTTATGTACGGTTTATTAATGTTAGCTCCATCGATGGCCAACTGGCAGGCTTTGTTATGTTGTGTTATATTAGGTATTTCTTTAGCCTCAATAGGTTTTGCTGTAATGCACGATGCCAATCACGGAAGCTATTCTACCAGTACAAAACTGAATGATTTTTTAGGATTGAGCTTAAATGCCATGGGAGCAAGTTCTTATTTCTGGAAACAAAAACACAATATCATTCACCATACCTATACCAATGTGGATGGTATTGATGATGATATTGCAAAAAGCCCCATCATCCGTCATTGCGAATCGCAAAAATGGGTTCCTGCACACAAGGTTCAATTTCTATATCTCTTACCGGTTTATTCTTTGTCAACTATTTTCTGGATCTACATCATGGATTTTACAAAGTATTTTTCACGTAAGATCTTTACAACCGATGCCTGGAAGATGAATACCAAGAACCATATTATTTTTTGGGCAACCAAAATTTTATATGTTACTTTTTACATCGTATTGCCTGTTATGGTTTGGGGCTTTGGACCCTGGCTGCTGGGCTATTTTGTTTTAAATGCAACAATGGGCCTGATATTGTCGCTTGTTTTTCAACTGGCGCATGTGGTTGAAAATACAGAGTTTGAGCATGTTGCTTTAGATGAAACCAAAAACGTTGAAACTGCCTGGGCTGAGTTTCAAATGAGGACAACCGCAAATTTTGCGATGGGTAATAAAGTAATTTCCTGGTTTGTTGGTGGATTGAATTACCAGATCGAACATCATCTTTTCCCACGTATAAGCCATGTACACTATCCGGCTGTCAGTAAAATCGTTATGGAAAAAGCGAAAGAATTTAACCTGCCCTATAATAAATACGATACCATGTCCGAAGCTGTTGCTTCACATTTCAGGGTAATGAAACAATTGGGCAAAAAACCTGAACAAATGATGTCACAGGTACAGGCTGCTTAAGATCAAGGTTTATATTTAGCCTGATGAAAGATAAGTTCAGCGTCTGTTTCCATTAGTTTTTGCAGTGTATACTCCGGGTTCTTTCCCATGAATTTTTTTACGATCTGCCATCCGGCAAAGCTTCCGATATTACCTGGCGATCCTTCTCCCAGTTCCTGTGTCTTGGGTCCTTCACCAATATAATTCTTGATGATGTTAGCATCAATAGTTTGTAGAAAATTGTTTTGTACAAACAGGTCCCAGACAGCTACTTCATGCTCATACACAGCTTTTAACTGTTCTTTGGTGTAACCGATCAGTTGATACTCTTCTTTTTTTGGGAGTAGCCTGCTGAGTATATAAAGCCGCTTTCCTTTTTCAACCATTTGTTGTACCAGGGGTTTGTCTTCTGCTTTCTCCTGGTAAAGTTCATTGATGATATTCTTCATGCAGTTTACCGAAATATAATCCGGTTCAAACCGGTTGCTGATGTACTCAGGGTAAGTTTCCTGTACCAATGCAGACCGGTATAAAGAAAAATTTTTGCCCAGGTGATGTTGCAGTCCAATGATAATGGCATCGTCCGAAAGTGCATCTCCATACCCATCCAATGGGCCTATATAAGTGATGAGTAGTTTGCGGTCTTTATAAGCCGGAAAATAATGCTTAACAAACTGCAGCCCCTGTTTTATTTCTTTTTCGTAAGGAGTAAAATTCTCAAAAACTTTTTGAGCGCTATCATACACAGGTTTGTAAGCGTTGATAAAACCTAGCACATAACCTGCTGTCGTATCTGCCGGCCATTTTGGGTCAGCATTTAAAATGGTAGATAAATAATTCTCTCCAAATGAGGGGTATTTGGCAATAAGCAGATCAAGGTTTGTTGTAAAATTTGTGCTGTCCAGTTTAAAAAGCTCCTGCTCAAAACGTTTCGTGTTCAACTCAACCTTTATCCCCGATACATCAGGTGTTTTGTCACTGCTGTTGCAGGAAAATAACAGGCTGCATATAACAAGAAATACAAAAACTATTCTCATTTTCTTCATTTAACTTTACAAGTATAAAAAATCATTTCTAAACATAAAGTTAAGCCCGATCAGGGGTTTGTGGCATGAAAATATTTTTAGCACAGCAAAACTATCATATCGGCAATTTTGAAAGCAACACGCAAAAAATTATCAGTGCGATAGAATCAGCAAAGCAGCAGGGAGGCGACCTGATCGTCTTCAGTGAGCTGAGTGTTTGCGGCTATGCTCCCCGTGATTTCCTGGAGTTTGAGGATTTTATCAATAAAAGTTATGCATCCATTGATGAGATAAAACAGCATGCTGATACCATCGGTGTATTGGTTGGCGCACCTGACCGTAATCCTATACGGGAAGGAAAAGATTTGTTTAACGGGGCATTTTTATTATACGAAAAGGAGATAAAAGCCGTTGCACACAAAACCTGTTTACCCAATTACGATGTATTTGATGAGTACCGCTATTTTGAACCGGCTTATGGTTGGAACATCATGGAGTTTAAAGGCAAGAGGCTGGCTGTAACTATTTGTGAAGATATCTGGAACCTGGGCGATAATCCCTTGTATCGCATTTGTCCGATGGATGAATTGATGAAACAACAACCGGATGTGATGATCAATTTATCTGCTTCGCCATTTGATTACACACATGATGAAGACCGAAAGGCAACCATAAAATCAAACGTAGTAAAATACAGGCTTCCTTTGTTTTATTGTAATGCCGTTGGCAGCCAGACCGAAATTGTTTTTGATGGCGCTTCGCTGATCTTTGATGCAGCGGCCAACCTTTGTGGCGAGCTACCAAGGTTTGAAGAAGCCATTCGATCTTTTGTTTTGAATGATGACGGTACCATAGATACAGCCATTATTGAACCAGCCAGTCGTATGCCGGATAAAGAACTGAACCCCGCTGCTTTGGAAGAAAGCCTGAATATTGAGATGGTGCATGACGCGATCGTTTTAGGCATCAAGGATTATTTTTCCAAAATGGGATTTACCAAAGCCATACTCGGCAGCAGCGGTGGTATAGACAGCGCCGTTACACTTGCTTTGGCCTGCACAGCCTTGGGAAAAGATAATGTAAGGGCCGTTTTAATGCCTTCGCAATATTCAACAGGCCATTCTGTGAGTGATGCAGAGCAGTTGAGTAAAAACCTGGGCAACCTTTACGATATTATACCAGTTGAAAATATTTACAACAGTTTTTTAAGTGAACTGAAACCCATTTTTAAAGACCTGCCTTTTAGCATTGCAGAAGAAAATATACAAAGCCGTACACGTGGAAATTTACTGATGGCCATCGCAAACAAGTTTGGCTATATTTTACTGAACACATCCAACAAAAGTGAACTTGCAACCGGTTATGGTACTTTGTATGGCGATATGGCTGGCGGTATAGGTATTTTGGGCGATTGTTATAAACTACAGATATATGCTTTGGCAAAATATATCAACAGGGATAAAGAGGTCATCCCCAAAAACATCATCATCAAACCACCCAGTGCAGAGTTAAGGCCCGGGCAAAAAGATTCTGATAGTTTGCCTGAATATGAGATTCTTGATAAAATTTTATTCCAATACATTGAAAGAAGACAAGGCCCCAATGAAATAAAAGCACAGGGTTTTGATGCAGCCTTGGTAGATCGTGTATTAAAGATGGTGAACATTAATGAATACAAACGCAACCAGTTTTGCCCTATCATCCGTATTTCGCCAAAAGCATTTGGGGTAGGCAGAAGGATGCCGATCGTAGGAAAATATTTAAGCTAAGCACACGAATTTTTCGAATTACACTAATTACACGAATTTTGTTGGCTGGGTAAACTAATTCGTGTAATTCGCAAAATTTGTGTAATTAAATTTTCTCCACCACCACTGCCGTTCCATAAGCCAGCACTTCGGTAACACCATTCATCACTTCATTGGCATCATAGCGCATGTTGATGATGGCATTGGCGCCACGTTCATTTGCATGCTGTACCATCAACTGGTAAGCTTCTTCCCGGGTCTTTTCGCAAAGCTCTGCATAAATGGAGATCTTGCCGCCGAATAAGGTTTGAAAGCCCCCGGCAATATTGCCAAAGATGCTCCTGCTGCGTACGGTAATGCCCCTGATAATACCCAGGTGTTTTACAATGCGGTAACCTTCCAATGTATTGGATGTGGTTATTAAATGTTGATCTAACATGGTGATTTTTCTTTTAAAGTTAGAGTGATTTTAACAAAGTTTTGTCCCCTTCATAAAAACGGCTAAATTTTTGTTCTGTATAGTTCGTATTTTGCGGACCTCACCCCAACCCCTCTCCAAAAGGAGAGGGAACTGGAAGCTAAAAGCGAAGATCAAATAAGAATAAGTAAAACATAATCTTCTCCGTAATAGTTCCCCCTTTAGGGGGCGGAGGGGGCAAAACTAAACCTATGGTTCAAACATCTGAAGACATCCGTTTGCTGAACGAAAAAATTACCCATGCATCCGGATTTGTTACCCGAATTAATGATGAATTAGGCAAAGTGATCGTTGGCCAGCAGTCGATGATCGAAAGATTGCTGATCGGTTTATTGAGCAATGGTCATGTGTTGCTGGAGGGGGTGCCCGGACTGGCAAAAACACTGGCCATTAAATCGCTGGCACAGGCTGTACATGCCGATTTTAGCCGCATACAGTTTACGCCAGACCTGTTGCCTGCCGATGTGATCGGTACCATGATCTACAACCAGGCAAAGAATGAATTCATGGTTCGCAGGGGCCCTATCTTTTCCAATTTTATTTTGGCTGATGAGATCAACCGTGCCCCCGCAAAAGTGCAGAGCGCTTTACTGGAAGCAATGCAGGAAAGACAGGTTACCATTGGCGATACAACTTATAAACTGCCCGAACCCTTTTTAGTGTTGGCTACACAAAACCCGATAGAGCAGGAAGGAACTTATCCATTGCCTGAAGCACAGGTTGACCGGTTTATGTTGAAGGTGGTGGTAGATTATCCAAGTAAATCTGAAGAGCAACTGATCATTCGCCAGAATACGTTGGGATTGAGTTTCCTGCCGATAAACCCCGTTGCATCTACCAGCGAAATTTTAACTGCTAAAGAATTAGTGAGACAGGTTTACCTGGATGAAAAAGTAGAGAACTATATTTTAGATATTGTTTTTGCAACCCGCTATCCTGATAAATATAACCTCCCCAAACTAAAGGCACTGATCGGTTTTGGAGGTTCGCCAAGGGCAAGTATAAATTTAGCGCTGGCAGCAAAAGCCTATGCATTTTTAAATAACCGGGCATTTGTAATTCCTGAAGATGTGAGAAGTATTAGTAAAGATGTGTTACGCCACAGGATTGGATTAACCTATGAAGCAGAAGCAGAGAATGTGAATGTTGAACAGATAATTAATGAGATACTAAGAGTTGTAAATGTACCGTAAAATCTGTTTCTCGTTTCCCGTTGGGGATATGATATTTTAAGGTTCCATCAACGAGAAACGAAACAACGGGAAACCAGAAACATTTGATGTTAACTACAGAAGAAATATTAAAGAAAGTCCGTGAGCTTGAGATCAAAAGCAAGAAGATCACTACGCATTTATTTACGGGTGAATATCATTCTGCTTTTAAAGGAAAAGGTATGAGCTTCAGGGAAGTGCGGGAGTATTATGCCGGTGATGATGTAAGGTTCATTGACTGGAATGTAAGTGCAAGGTTCAATCATCCGTTCACCAAAGTTTTTGAAGAAGAAAGGGAACTGACTGTGATGCTTTTGATCGATACCAGCGCAAGTAATCTGTTTGGTACTGTTGCCAGGCAAAAGAAAGACCTGATCGTGGAAATGGGTGCTGTGCTTACTTTCAGCGCTATTAACAACAACGATAAAGTGGGCGTTATTTTCTTCAGCGATAAAATCGAAAAATACATTGCCCCCAAAAAGGGAAGACAACATGCTTTATACATTGTGCGTGAACTCTTGACTGTTGAAGCGAAAAAGCAGGGTACTAATCTGGATGATGCCATCAAATTTTTCAGCAGGGCGGTAAAGCAGCGTAGCATTGCTTTTATCTTAAGCGATTTTTTGGCAACAGATTATGATGATGGCCTGAAAGTAATTGGCAATAAACATGATGTGATAGGCATACGGGTGTATGATAAGATGGATATGCAATTGCCCAATGCAGGCCTGCTGCAGCTACAGGATGCAGAAACAAATAAAACAACCTGGATAGACAGCAGTGATGAACTGGTTCGGTATAATTACCAACAGCATTTTATGCAGCAAAGTGAAATGAGTAAAAATTATTTCAGGAAAGCAGGGGCGGAGTTACTGCATGTGCGTACAGATGATGACTATGTAAAAATTTTACAGCAATTTTTTATTAAAAGAATGTAAGAACGTTACTCGTTTCTTGTTGCTCGTTGAGCGCTCCTGCTTCTTAAAGACTTTTTACAAATGAACAACGAGAAACTTATCAGAAAAGAACGGATGACGATAAAAAAGAAACATTGGAATTTAATGCGTGCAGGATTAACGATCTGTTTTTCTTTTTACCTGCAATTTGCTTTTTGCCAGAAAGTGCAGACCATTACCGACAAAAAAGATATTTTGATCGGTGAGCAGATAAAACTTACGCTAAAGGCGCCGCTGAATGGAGGTTTGAGCAAATGGATCACACTCCCCGATTCAATTCCTCATTTTGAGATCGTGAAAGTTGCTAAACCTGATACAGTAAATTTCAAAGATGATTCCAGGGCAATTGAACAAACCATAATCTTCACCAGTTTTGATTCAGGCAGGTGGGTTTTTCCGGCATTGCCGGTTGAGCTTGGCGGAGCAGCAGGACTAGCTTCACAAATAGTAAATACCGATTCTTTTTATGTGAATGTTTCTTATGCACCAGCCGACAGCACCAATCAACTGCGTGATATAAAACCGATCATGAAGGTTTCTGTGTTGGATCTTTTCTGGGTTTATATTGCTGGTGGAGCTTTGCTTTTGCTGCTGGTAATTTTTCTGTTATACCGGTATTTTAAAAAGAAAAAACAAGATGCACCTGCTACACCAGTTTCTAAACTTTCGCCATTTGAAGAAGCAGTGGCAGCATTGAAGAACCTTTCGAAATTTAATTTGCAGGATGCAGCAGAAATAAAATTGTATCACATAAAACTGGCAGACATTTTTAAAAATTACCTGGGCCGTAAGCAGGGCAAAAACCTGTTCAATAAAACAGCAGGCGAACTTTTAGTAAACACGAAAGAAGCAGGTATGGCAGCCGAAAATATTTCAGAATTAGCCACAGCCCTGCGCTGTACCGATGCGGTGAAATTTGCAAAATATCTGCCTTTATCAAATGAAAGTGAAGATTGCAAAGAAAAAATAATAGCGGCAATTAATTTAATAGAACACAAAACACAAAACTCAAAACCCTAAACAGAATTTGCTTTTCGACTATTTTAAAAATATAACTTTTGGCCAACAATGGTTCTTGCTGTTACTGATCGTAATACCGGTATTGATATGGTGGTATGCAGCCAAAAACAGCAGGCGGCAAGGTTCTATCGTCGTTTCCGGGTTTTCTGCAAAAGGTTTGTCAACATGGAAGACAGGTCTGCGTCATTTGGTTTTTATATGCAGGTTGCTGGCTATTATTTGTATCATAGCAGCCCTTGCCCGGCCGCAAACCATGTTTGAAGAACAGAATGCAGAAGGCGAAGGCGTGGATATTGTATTGTGTATTGATGTAAGCGGCAGTATGACGGCGCAGGATCTTACACCCAACCGGCTGGAAGCTGCAAAAAATGTGGCTGTTGATTTTGTAAATAAAAGGCTGACAGACCGCATTGCTATTGTGATCTTTTCAGGAGAAAGTTTTACGCAATGCCCTTTAACCACCGATCGTACCGTTTTAATATCGGCCATTGAAAATATACGTAATGGTTTGCTGGAAGATGGCACCGCCATTGGATCGGGCCTGGGCACCAGTGTTGACCGCCTGCGTACCAGCAAATCAAAAAGCAAGGTCGTTATATTATTGACCGATGGCGAAAACAACGGCGGCCTGATCGATCCACAAACAGCTAAAGAGATCGCAAAGGCTTTTCAAATTAAAGTATACACCATTGGCGTGGGTACCGATGGTTATGCATCGCAACCGGTTAATACCCCTTTGGGCGTGGTAATGCAGCAGGGCAAGGTTTCTATTGATGAAAAACTGCTGAAAGAAATTGCCAGGGAAACCGGCGGCAAATATTTCCGTGCAAAAGATAATGAAGGGCTTACCGGTATTTATGACGAAATAAACAGCCTGGAAAAATCGAAAGTAGAAATTACAAGCCGCACACGATATACCGAAAAATTCTTTCCATTTGTTATTGCCGCACTGGCATTGATTTTTTTAGAGATGCTGATGAAGTTTACGGTGTTCAGGAAGTTTCCGTAGGTCTTCCAGTTTTTTGGATTTTGGCAATAGGACAAGCCAAGAATAGCTAATTTAGTAGTTTCGATGATTTATTATAGTTTATGAACAATCAAGAGTTACATATTGCCCAAGTTGGCGAATACTTTTTTTCTATTGATGATTTTGATTTTCTATCTGGACAAAATCTTTTAGAGTTTGATTTTATAGTCTTAAATGCGGAATCTCTTTGTGAATCTCTTGAACAAAAATCATTTAAGAAAGTAGAGAAAAAAATTAATGAATTAAAAGAGTTTATTAAAGTAAAAAATATTCCTGTTGTTATTTTCTTATCCCAATATAGTACAGTTAATGTTTTATCTGGTGAGAGTTTTGAAGAGATAACAATTTGGGAATTACTTGGGATAGATTGTGTTGAAGAATTTGCAGAAGGAAGAAAGATTGAAATCAAAAACGATACTTTGTTTGCTGAAATATTAAAAGAGCAGATAGATAATTTTGAATATACAGTTTGTTTTTCAAAACACCCTGGAACTAATATTGGAAATGCTAAATCAAAAAACATTTCTGTAGGGTTTTACACACAAGATTTTGTTATACTGCCAGAAATTATTGAAGGTCATACAATAGATGAGGAGGATTTCCTACATAAGCTATATGCATTGTGTAAATCTGTTAGAACTCAAGATGTATCATATCAAATTCCGCAATGGGCAAACGACTTTTTTTTGCCCGGAGAGAAAGAAGAAATAGAAAACTTAAAGAAAACAATTAGTTCGATCAACAAGCTTGAAAAGGAAAAGTTAAAGCAAGAAAAACAGCTTTTGAATTATTTGCCATTGAAACAACTTTGGACTGCAAGTGGATTCAATTTAGAAAAAGTAGTTAAGGATGTTTTTATTGAATTAGGCTTTACTATTTTAGAATCTCAGGCATATAGGGATGATATAATTATGAAATGGGATAATCAAATAATAATTGCCGAAATTAAAGGAGTAGGAAAGTCAGCAGCGGAAAAAAATGCTGCTCAATTGGAAAAATGGGTATCGACCTACATCAGTGAAAACGAAGTTGTTCCAAAAGCCTTATTGATTGTTAACACATTTAGAGAAGTACCTATTGATAAGCGAACACAAGATTCCTTTCCTCCACAAATGCTTCCATATTCAAACAATAGAAATCATTGTCTTTTAACTAGCCTCCAACTTTGTAATTTGCTCTTATTTATCAGAAAAAATCCTACAAAAAAAGAATCTGAAATAAAAAAATTATTAATGACTATTGGACAATTTCAAGGCTTTGATAATTGGCAGGAATATATTTCCATCAATGCAAAATCAAAAAAGACAAAGAAGGTATAATACCTTTGATCCCTTGAATTTATGCATTTTCCCACCGCCGCCTTAAAAATCATCAATTTTTCCCACTACCCCCACCTATAGGGGTGGGGGTGGGTACTTATAAGGGTGGTATACCCCACCCAAAAGGGTACCCCCTCCCACCTCAAAGATTAACTGGCTCACCCTCTTACCCTAACTTACCCACCTGTTGGGGTGGGGTACCCCACCCATCTACCCAAACCTACCCACCCCCAAAGGTTAGCTGGCTCAGCTTTTGGGTAAACTGGCTAAGCCATAGGGGTGGGTACCCCTACCTAAAAGGTTAACTGGCTTGGTTAAAAGGTGAACTGGCTAAGGTAAAGGGTGGGGTAAGGCAGTTTATTGGTTTGCGGCGTAAGTTATAAACCGGGTGAGTCACCCCATGAGAACCCATTCGTGTAATTCGTGTAATTCGCCTAATTCGTGTAACTATTCATATTAATTCGTGAAATTCGCACCAATGAACGCAACCGTATACAAAAGCACCGGCAATTGGTACCAGGTAAAAGATGAGCAAGGCAACAGCTTTAATGCCCGGCTATTGGGTAAATTTAAGATCGAGGGGCTTACCAGCACCAACCCAATTGCGGTAGGTGATTCAGTTAATATTGAAATGGAGAACGAAGTAGAAGGCTCGGTTACCATTACTGAAATTGGCAAGCGCAAAAATTATATCACCCGGGTATCGCCGGCCAATAAACACCAGCACCATATCATTGCATCTAATTTAGACCAGTCGCTGTTATTTGCCACACTTAAAGATCCCAAAACATCGCAGGGTTTTATCGACAGGTTTTTAATTACTTCCGAAGCCTATCATATTCCTTCCATCATCGTTTTTAACAAGAGCGATCTCTACCGGAAAAAAGAAGAGGAAAAATTTGCCGAAGTAAAAAGCATTTATGAGGCCATTGGCTACCAGGTGCTGTCTATGAGTATTGAAAAAGGAGATGGGGTAGAAGTAGTGAAAAATTTATTAAAGGATAAGGTGACCTTACTGAGCGGACATTCAGGCGTTGGTAAATCAACTTTCATCAATGCTGTTTTTCCAGAGCTGAAATTAAAAACGCAGGATGTAAGCGGCTGGAGTGGCAAGGGATTGCATACAACAACCTTTGCTGAAATGTTCGATCTGCCGGGCGGAGGAAAGATCATTGATACGCCGGGTATCAGGGAACTGGGACTGGTTGATATTTCAAAACAGGAACTGTCGCACTATTTCCCCGAAATGCGTGCCCTTATAAACGACTGCCAGTTCAATAACTGCATGCATTTAAATGAGCCAGGCTGTGCGGTTAAAACTGCAGTAGAAGAGGGCAGTATACACATGGACAGGTATATCAGCTATGCCAATATATTGGAGACTATTAATGAGAAAAGTTATTAGGAAATGTTTCTGGTTTCTGGTTAATCCGTTTCTTGTTTCTCGTTGTTGGTAACAGGTTAATTATTTTTATAGAAAGCCTGCATAAGCAATCCCCAACGAGTAACAAATAACGATAAACAAGTAACGAGAAACTTAATAGATCCTGTGCTCTAAAAAATGCGCCACTTCCATCACCACATCATTGTTTTTAGCAAGATTCTTTTTCTGCTGCGGGTAAATACTTACACCGTTGAACATGTTGTAATGCAGGGTTAAGAATTGTCCACGGTACTGGAAATCCCAGTCCAGGGTTTCTGCATCATCTATCTGGTTAATGAAATTTACTTTCAGGTCTTTTGAAAGTGTGTTGGCAATTGCGTAGAATTTTGAAATGCCGCAGTTATCGTCGATCACTGCTTCGGAGGAACCATTGCTGGTCTTGAGTTCATAGCACATAGGTACAGGTTTTAAATTTGAATATTGGTTATCAGGTAATACCAGGTTATAAAAGAAAAAACTTATCTGCCTCCTTTCCACTTTGCTTTCTTCGAAGCCTTCATCGCTTTTTCATCGCTCAGTAATTTTTCAGCGCCCACATTTCTGCCGTCGGTCGGACAGCCAACTTTTTCTTTTCTATGAAATAGCTTGCTTATAAAACAGCCGCTCAATAAAAAAGATGCCATTACAAAAACAAGTAGAATTTTTTTCATGTACTAAAGATAATATTTTATTTCGAACCTCATCCTCCATCTCCTTCTCCTATGGGAGAAGGAGCGGTACTTTGAACATATCCAAACATTAAATCTTCCACATAATCTTTACTTCTTTATTCGTCAATAATACAATCTCCGTTTCAATCTTCCAGTTCCCTCTCCTTAGGAGAGGGGTTGGGGTGAGGTTCCTTCGCCATCTCCCCCTTCAGGGGTTCCCTGAAAGGGAACGAACGAAGTTCAGGGGGTGTCAGGTTCCTTAAACCATCCGCTATACATCACATAATTATCTGCAATCCTGTTTATCTCGCCGCTGATCATCTCCTGGCTAATGTCTTTTACCTTTTTTGCCGGTACGCCTGCGTAAATGCTTCCTGGTTCTACCTGCGTGTTTTCCAGTACCACAGCGCCTGCGGCTATAATGCTGTTGCTGCCAATTACCGCATTATCCATCACAATAGCACCCATGCCTATAAGCACATTATCCTCTATAACGCATCCATGTACAATTGCATTGTGTCCGTACTAACATTATTTCCAATATGAGTGCCGGCTTTAAGGAAAGTACAGTGAATAATGGCCCCGTCCTGCACATTTACCTTGTTGCCCATGCGTATAATGTTCACATCACCCCTTAATACAGCATTGAACCACACACTGCAGTTATCGCCCATCACCACATCGCCAACTATAGTGGCATTGGGGGCAATATAACAGTCGTTGCCAAAACTTGGGAGCACTCCTTTAACTGGTAATATAACAGGCATAATTTTTATTTTTTGTACCAAACATTTGTAAGTCTATTAAGCTTCATTGGCGTCGCACTCTTGTACCAAAAATCTTTATTGTGCTTTACCTAAGCGGCTGCAAATTTATACTTTGTTATGCTTCTGCAATAGAATGCGTCTATGTGAAATTCTATGTTTCTATTGTGCCTATTGTGGTTCAACTTTTAACCACATAGTAGCATAGATACATAGATATAACACATAGTGTAGTTAAAACGGAATTCCAAACAAAACATACGACTGCAATCTTTTACTTTGATCGCAATACATAGCACTTAACTCTATCGGCCCAATAGGTGTTTTATAAGCAAAAGTTAGTGCATAACCGGTTAACGCATCTTTGCTGGATGTAGCATTTCTTTTGGTAGCAAAATCTTTTACCAGGGCATTAATACGGCCAGTTATAAAAATATTGTTAGCCGGGTTATACCTTACACCCAATTGCAGGGCGGTCACGCTGGAAGAATTAACAGTTGCTTCCTGCAGGCCTGCAAATCTTATTTGGTTCCTGAAACTGCCGTTAAGCCCGCCAATTAAAAAATTATTGAGGTAATTGGGTGTATTGGTAAAATTTAAACCTACCTGGAACTCCGATAAAAAAACAAAACGTTTGTTTACCGGCCTGAAAATAGAAAGGTCCACCATCAGCCTGGCATAATTATCAAAATTTAAAGTGGACGGAACAATTGGGAACCCGTTTTCGAATTGTGTAAGTGAAGCCTGCTGGCTATACACCTGTGCAAGTTCTATATTGAATTTTAAACCTTTTACCGGGAAGAAAATCTGGTTAAGGTCGTTGTATTTTACGTACACATAACTTTTAAAATTGGTAAACCTTCCTTTTACTTCCTTCTCAGCTTTTATAGATGGCCTGAAACGGATGTATTCAAATGCAGTCCCTATGCCTGCGGCAATTTTATTGTGCCCGCTGTTTTGAAAATTGATGAACGTTTGCGAAAAATTTTGCTTGTACGATCCTTCCACCCTGAAATTCTGAAACGTATTGATGGTCTGGTTATCCAGCTTGAAACCTGCAATGAAAGCCAGGTTCTTAATGCGGCCCAGGTATTGATAATGCTCGGCTTCTATCTGTGTGCTTTCACCAATAGATGCCGAAACCATGCTACGTGAATTGGGAATGATAAAATCACGGCTGGTTAAATTTACATTCACATTAATACCCCTGAAACGTGTATAGTACAAACCGGCTTTTAAATACGTATTGGGATTTTCTTCGGCGGTAAAAACAATGTTTGCGGTGTCTTTCGACAGCGGCTCCAGGTTGTAGGTAATGGTACTGTAATAACGGGAGCCAATTGCCCGGCGTATACTTTTATTGATCTGTGCAGCAGTGTAATTTTTGTAGTCATCAAAATTCATCAGGTGAAAGAAGAACCGGGGTGTGGTTTTTTTCAGGCCGTTCACTTTGTGGCTCTTTATAAATACTGTCTTGTTTGTAATGATGTCTGTGTATTTCTCTTTTGCAGCACCCAATGCATTAATGCTGTCGGCCAGCTTTTTAAAAATGGGATAATACTCTATTCCTGTTTTAACACCCTCTTCAAAAATTTCGGGGCCACTTCCAAAGCTGCCGGTATTGTATTCTTCCATCGGCATGTGAATGTAGATATTGGTCAAAGGCAATTCTTCTTTAAAATCCCCTGCTTCCCTGTAAAAAGCCATCTGCAGTAAAACATCAACAGGGGTTTTTATCTTATCGATTTTTGAAAGTCCGTTTGTTACGTTGCTGCCAATTACAATATCGGCGCCCATTTCTTTTACATTCTTTACCGGAAAATTTCTTACCAGGCCGCCATCAACCAACTTTCTGCCACCTCTTGTTACTGCTGAAAAAACAGAAGGTATGGCCATGGTGGCACGCAGGGCGGTTATGATATTGCCCGTATCCATTACAACCAGGTCGCCGGTCTCCAGGTCGGTTGCCATGCATTTGAACGGAATTTTGAGATCGTTGAAGTTGCGGATATGGTACACATGAAAGAACAGTTCCGAAAATTTCATGTTCAGTTCCTGGCCGGTAATTACACCGGTTGTTAAGCGTATTTTGTTGTTGATGAAGGGAAGCTCAATGGCAAAACGGCTGTACTGATCCTTCTCTTCCATCGAAAGTGTTTTCAATGGAACGTTGTTGCTGAACAGTACATCAAAATCAATATCCTTTCTTAAAGCTTCAATGTCATTGCCGCTGTAACCCGAGGCATATAAAGCGCCAACAATGGCGCCCATGCTGGTTCCGGTTACATAGTCTATCTTAAGGCCTGCGCTGTCTATTGCTTTTAAAATGCCAATATGTGCCAAACCTTTTGCCCCGCCGCCACTTAGTGTTAACCCTATCTTAGGCCGTTCTGCATTACCCTGGGCAAATAAATAAGCAGGTAAACAAAAACAAAAGAGGAGGGTAACAAAAAATTTCATTAACTGATCGGTTAAAAGATGCGGTTGGTATTAATGGTACAAATTACGTATAATTTGCTCTTTTATTTTTTGCAATAAGTTAATTTTTCGTACGGAGCTTGTTCAAAATCCCCGGTCGGTGGGGAACACCGACCGGGGCAGCCTGCCGTGGACAGTCCTCACCCGCCACAGACAAATTTTAAAGGTTTTGTTTTAGATAGTTTTATTTTGCAGGATAAGATAATTATGACCAACCGGCAGCTATTTCTAAATCATGTAGGACAAACATCCGATGCTCCGCTTAGCCTGGAGATCGTAAGGGCCGAAGGCTGCAAACTCTTTGGTGCCGATGGAAAAGAATATATAGACCTGATCGGGGGTATCAGTGTTTGTAATGTGGGCCACCGGCATCCTAAAGTGATCGAAGCCATAAAAAAGCAGCTGGACGATTACCTTCACATCATGGTGTATGGTGAGCTGGTACAAAGTCCGCAGGTGCAATATGCGACATTGCTTACCCAATATTTACCTGCTTCCCTCAATTCAGTTTTCTTCACTGCATCAGGCAGCGAAGCCACCGAAGGCGCTATGAAACTGGCAAAAAGATTCCAGAACCGCTCACAGATCATCTCTTTTAAAAACTCTTACCACGGCAGTACACAGGGCGCTTTAAGTGTGATGGGCAGCGAATACTGGCAGCAGGCTTTCAGGCCATTGCTGCCCGATATTTTACAGCTGAATTATAATTCATTTGATGACCTGGAGAATATTACTGAACGCACGGCCTGTGTAATTGCCGAAACCATACAGGCCGAAGCCGGTGTGCTTGTGCCGCAAAACGACTGGCTTCAAGCGCTCAGAAAAAAATGCGATGAAACCGGAACTTTGCTGGTGCTGGATGAAATTCAATGTGGCTTTGGCCGCAATGGAACACTTTGGGCTTTTGAACAGTTTGATGTGGTGCCCGACATTTTATTGCTGGGTAAAGCATTGGGCGGAGGTATGCCGTTGGGCGCTTTTGTCGCCGACAAAAAAATAATGGATTCCTTTACACATGATCCTGTGCTCGGTCATATCAATACATTTGGCGGGCACCCGGTTTGTTGCGCAGCGGGGCTGGCAGCTTTCAAAGTTTTGCTGGATGAAAAATTGATCGATAGCATTAAAGTGAAAGAAGAGCTTTTTCTTTCTTTATTGACACATTCAAAAATAAAAGCAGTAAGAAGCCTTGGTTTGATGATGGCTGTAGAGTTTGAGGATTTTGAGATGAACAAAAAAGTGATCGACGCTTTGATTACCACTGGTGTATTCACCGATTGGTTCCTGTTTGCCGCCAATTGCCTGCGAATTGTACCACCACTAACTATCAGCGACGAAGAAATTTCTTTTGCCTGTACTAAACTTATTGAAGTACTGGATTCAATATAAAAACTAACTGATGAAAAAACTGAGAAAAAAAATCCTGTATGTATTTGCAGGGCTGGGCATACTTTATCTCTTGTTACTCATTCCCGATCCAAAGGAAAAAAATATTGCAATTGAAACAGGTAAAAAACCTTTTGCCTGGAACAGTGATTCGTTATGGCTGCAAATGGAAGAACAGTACAGGCAGGCCAGGCAAATGGATACTGCAAAACTGGACTCATTGATCAATAATTACAAAACGATCGCTGAAGCAACATTCATATTCTTGCAAAAAGATACTCCGGCCCATGATTCAGCCTGGGCAAAAACTCAAAATAATTTTTTTGTATTGGCTTCGCTGGTTGCAGTAAAGCAGGATCATATACCCTGGCTTACCGGTTATTATACCCGGCTTCGTAATCTTATCAAGGAAAGATCGCAGCAATGGGATATGAATGACCCGGCTTCCCGAAACACTGTATATGCTTTATTATACGGGTTACGTGCTGCGGTGGAAGAAGTTTTGTTACAAACAGGTAATTTAAAATTCCCGGCCGCTATGTTGGTGAAAGATGAAAAATCTTATACTCCCGCTGCTTCCATTTTTGGTATTGAAGTACATAGCGGTGACCTATTGGTTTCAAGAGGTGGCGCCGAAGTGTCGGCATTAATATCAAGAGGTAATGATTATCCCGGAAACTTTTCGCACATAGCTTTAATTTATGTTGATGAAAAAACAAAAGAACCTTTTTTGATCGAAGCTCATATCGAAAAGGGTGTTGCCGTAGCATCTGTTGCGCAATATGAAAATGACAAGAAGCTGCGCTTTATGGTGATGCGGCCAAGGGCTGATCTGCCGGCAATGATGGCTGATCCGATGTTGCCACAGAAAGCTGCAAAAAGAATGTTTGAAGAATCGGCTAAGCGGCATATACCTTACGATTTTAAAATGAATTTTAATGATACTACGGAGATGTTTTGCTCAGAAGTGGCTTCTTATGCATACCGGACAAACGGCTTGCAGGTTTGGAAATATCCTTCAACTATTTCATCGCAGGGGGTTGTAAAATGGCTGCATGATTTTGGCGTGGAAAATTTTGTTACTCAAATGCCTTCCGACCTGGAGTATGATCCACAGCTATCAGTTGTTGCCGAATGGCGTGAGCCCGAAACTTTATACAAAGACCATATTGACAATGCGGTGATGGATGCATTGTTGGAAAAAGCAAACAAGGGTGAAGAGATCAGTTATGATACCTGGCAACTGCCCATTGTAAGAGTTATTAAAGGCTATTGCCTGGTCAAAAACCTTTTCGGTAAAACCGGAATGATACCTGAGGGAATGAGTGCTACCAGGGCATTAAAAAATCAAACATTTGTAGCCATGCATGTTGAAGTAAAAAACAAAGTAATGCAAATGGCTGATGAATTTATTAAGAAGAATGGCTATCGGCCTCCTTACTGGCAGTTGGTAAAGTTTGCAGAAACAGCATCAAAAGAAAAATAAATGCCGCCAGCCTTTAATTTAGCCGGCGACTTTATTCGTCAGCCTTTATATTTATATATTGCATAAATTTCCTGATATGAAACTGAGACGTACCCTTCTTTTTACCCTTATTTTTCTATTTTTTAATACACATGCCCGGGGCCAGCAAAAATACCCCTCTACTTTACTTTGGAAGATAAGCGGCAAAAATCTTGAGCAACCTTCTTATTTATATGGCACCATGCATTTGCAGGACAGGCGGTTGTTTTACTTTGGCGATTCACTGTATGCCGCCCTTGAAAAAACCGAAGGTTTTGCCATGGAGATCAACCCGCTTGAGATGATGGACAGCATATTTAGATCCTTCAGTAAGAAAGATACCAGTGATCTTTTGAAAAAGATACTGGATGAGGCGGAGTATAAAAAAATAGCAAAAAAACTGGAAAAAAAATTCAATATGCCAGCCGATAAAATAACAACAAAAAGGCTGGCTGCAGAAAAAAGAAGGATGAATGCCGCAAGTACCAAGAAGGATGATATGCCAACCATCATGGATCTCTATCTTTTTTCAATTGCCAGGAAACAAGGCAAACTTACCGGCGGCATTGAAGACCTGGGGGATCAATTTGAAATAACAGATGAGATCGGGAAATTTGACATCAATGATTTTATAAAGGATGATACAATGCTGCGTAGATCATACCTGGAAACCATGCTGAACATTTATGTGAACAGGGATCTCACAACTTTGAATACGATGGTAAACGGAAGCAGGAATAACAGTTTTAATGCAGATTTCTTACTTATAAAGCGAAATAAAAAAATGGCCATGCGTATGGATAGCCTGTCGCATATGAGGCCTACTTTTTTTGCTGTTGGAGCTGCACATTTACCCGGGGATAGTGGCCTGATAAATATTTTAACTAAAATGGGGTATGCAGTTGAGCCTGTTTTTTCTTCTAAAAACCTGGCCCCCGAGGATTATAAATACACTACCAAAGAAATACCCTGGATAAATGTTGAAGATGAGAATAAAATGTGTTCGATCACTATGCCGGGCGCACCAACTGATATTTTGGTAATGGATGCATTGCCCATGAAAATTTATATGGACCTGTTTGATATGAACGTTTATGGGTTGGCTGTAACCCCTGTTTCAGAAGAAGAAGCAAAATCTGATTCTGTTATAAACCGATTGGTGGAGATCTATAAAAATAACGATGAATTTAATGTTAAGAGCGTAAAGAATATTACCTATAAAGGCAGCAAGGGAGTTGAGATGCATGCTATCCAAAAGGGAGACTATGATCTTAGATATCGTATGCTCATTAAAGGGAACAAACTCTTCATGATCATTTTTGGCGGGAAAAATAAAGAGCAATTGTATAGCACTAATGCAGAAAAATTTATAGGCTCATTATCTTTTAATGATGAAAATATAGAATCGAAAAATACCTGGCAGTTATTCAGTAATGCTAAAAATGCTTTTAGCATGATGGCACCCGGCAAGACAATTGAAACAAGTCAACGGGATGAAGAGGGTGAGGCTTATGACCAGTTTACTTCTGTTGATTACAATGACGGCACTTATTACATGGTGATCATCCGGGATACAAAACCGGGATACTTTATTGAGGACGACAGCACTTATTTTGCTGAGTATAAAAAGAATATGGAAGCTATACCAACCTACCAGGTAAAAGATTTTGAGCAGGTAAAATTCAAGGATCATAATGCCTGTCATTTTTCAGCTTTACAAAACATAAGCAATACCGAAGTATTGCTGGAAGGGTATTTAATAAGGCGGGGCAACCGTACTTATGTGCTCATGGTTGCAATGCCTAAAGCGCAGGCCGGCTTTCCACAGGTAACTAATTTTTTTCGTTCTTTTAATTTGTTGCCTTATAAAACCGCAGGATGGAAAAAGCAACCATTGGGCAAAACAAATATCAGCATGAATGCACCTGGCCCTTTAATGAAAGTTGAAACAGATTCACTAAGCTATGACTTTGAGCGGGGCATACAAAAATATCGTGTGCAGGATATTAACACTGCGGCTTCGTATTCCGTAGATGTTGAAACCATTTCACCATATTACTGGAGTAACAGCGACAGCACATTCTTCAAAGACCGTGCAGATAGCTTTAAGGGATATAACGATTCACTTATATCATGGAAATACCTGGATAATGGAATTAAGCAGTCTGAGGTATTGGTAAAAAGAAATGGCTCGGAGCTTTATAAAAAATTAAAAGTTTATTTAAACGGCGATACCTTGTATACATTGTATTGTTATCAAAATATTGCAAATGATAGCCTCACCGACAAGTTTTTTTCGGGGATAGAATTTCCGGTGCAATACCCTTCCACAATTTTTACCAACAAGGCTGCATTGTTGATGGAAATCCTGCAGGGTAAGGACAGTACTGTTGTTGCAGATGCAAAAGCAGTACTTAAATCGGTTAAATTCACAAAAAATGATCTGCCGCTTTTGTATAAAGCTTTCCCTAAAAAATATACAAATTATGAAGACAGCTACGTAAGCATTAACGAATTACTGGCAGATGAGATCGTGTTGCTGGATGATAGCAACATTGTTAGCTATGTAACTGAACAATACAAGATCAGCAATAGCGAGGTTAAAGAAAATAAAATGCTCATGCTGGTAATGCTGGCAAGGCAAAAGACAGCCTCGTCTTATAAATTGTTGAAACAATTTTTATTGAGTGATCCTCCAGCTGGCGGTAAAGTTCATGCCCTGGTCAATGCACTCATGGATACGGCAGATCTTGTAAAAGACATCTTTCCTGCAGCTACAGCATTATATGCAGATACTGCAACAGGCCCGGGTATTGTAAAACTGGCGAATTACTTTACAGACAGTAGTATAGTAACCGCAACTGATATTTTGCAAAACGAAAAAGGCTTGATAGAACTGGCAGAGAAACAATATAAAGAACTAAAAAATGATAAGGATGCATACCCATTATACAATGCTGAATTGATCACTTTATTGAGCAGGTTCAATTCAGAAAAGAGCGATGCCATACTCAATAAGTTTTTACTGTTGCCGGATATGTGGACGAAAAACAATGCCCTGTTGGCCTTGATAAAAAATAATAAACCGGTTCCTGAAAGCGAAATAAAAAAATTCGCATCGGATAAAGACTGGCGTACTGCATTTTACGAGTCACTGAAAGAGATAAAGAAAGTTTCATTATTCCCTAAAGAATTTTATACCCAGCAAAAATTCGCAGAGAGTTATCTGCAGGTTTCGTTAACCGAAGGTTATGAAGTAGATGTAAAATCAATGCAATTTGTTAAAGAGAAGACCGCAGAAATTAATGGTAAAATGAAACGGTTTTATATCTATAAAGTGGTATTGAATGATGATGAAGATAAAACTGCCCGTTTTGCTGTTTCGGGGGAATTCGATCTGGACAAGAACAAAGTAGAACTTGATTACGAAAACCAGGACACATACCTGGATTATGATGAGCAGTTTTCTTCATCCAAAGTTGATGAGCTTTTTAAGAAATATCTTGAGCAAAAGAAAAGCAATGCTAAACCTGAATAACGTTATTCGGGATGATAAACCCGTTCAGCATTTTTATAAACAACAGACTTGTCCAATGTCATTGTTTTAGTTTGTTGTTTTAAATACATTTCCACCTGGTCGTTAAAGTGTTTGTTGCCGGGTTTTGCACTTGCGCCATACATGTTGATGGTTTCAATTTTTGGCAAACCTTGTTTTTGAAAACGTACAAACATTACTAACCCGTCTCCACCAATAGATCTTAATTTACCTGTGGATAAAGGTTCTGTCCACTGTGGCGATAACAGATCAGGAAAGCCACCAAGCGGCCATTCTTTATCGCCTCTTACCAGTTTTTGAATATCGCCCAATGTTAAGTCTGTTCTTCCAAAATTGGCCTGCATATAATTGCTGGTATAAGCTAATGCATCAATGGATTCCTGCTTTGTAAGATACCTGGGTGTACGGTCAAGCAATGTTTTTTTCAGGTATTCATAAACCAAAACAAAAATGGCGGCACCTTTGCTATCGGCATCTCCACGTTTATCCCAGTTTTTAAAATTTGTTATTACAGGCGCTAATGCAGTATATTCTGTCTCACTTATCAGGAACAGAGAATCGAGCCGGAATGGATATTGCAATTCTTGAGGAAGTTGCTTATCAAATTTTATCTGTTTGAATTTTTCGTAACTCAGCTTTTCATTTTGTGGAAACAGTTCCAGGAAACGTACGCTGCGGTTGAGGTGGTATTCTTCCCACCCATCAATTTTTGCAAAAGAAGAAGATTTTAAATTGTCTTCAAAAGCTGTTGCTAAAAAAGAAGAGTGGTTGGTGTTGAATAAAAATCCGCTTTTGGGATTGATATATTGCGGTAATGCGGTCTCGGGCCTGAACGTGGTCCATAAAGTTTTGGAAGTATTACCAGGCACGGTTCTTTTCCAGTTATAGTTTGAGGATGCATCACGAACAGGCATTAAGGCATTGTTGATAAAAAAAATAGTGTCGTGCTTGTCGGCATACATAATGTTGAACATACTTAATTCCTGCCTGTTCAATGCGGCATAAAACTCGGTAAAATTCTTTGCCTTGTTCATCTGGTACCATTGGTCAAGCACACCAATCTTCATGTTAGCACCAAGCCGCATTGAGAAAAACCCTTGATCATTTTTCATGGTAGCGCCATATTTGCTCCAGTACACTTTTCTTTTTACATTGATTGGGATGCCTTTTATTTTCAGCTTGATCGTTTTTACTTCCAGGTCAAGCCACTGCCCGTCAAACTTATATTGTAAAGGATTATCGGGGTTCATTTCTAATTGAAATTCATCCAGCCTGTCGCAGTGATTCACCGTATGCGCCCAGCCCAGGTTTTCATTAACGCCATGTAAAATACAGGGCCCGCCGGCTAGCAAGCCTCCTGTAATATTTAATCCTTCTTCACTACACAAATGGGCTTCGTAAAACGATTGGGGCCCTGTATTTGGCTGGTGAGCATTTATCAACAGAAAAGCTTCGCCGGGGGTGGTTTTTGATGAACTGATGGCTGCTGAGTTGCTCCCTTTTTTATTTAATTCGGGAGATTCCCATTCTTTGTTGTTAAAAATTCTGATGAGAGCCTGGTCGGCACCGTTAAAAATGGTTAAGGCAAATACCGATGAAGAGATATATTCTTTTGCAGTAACCGGGAATATTTTTTTGTGAATGATCTCTTCAGGATGTTTCTCTGCATAGGTATTCAGGCCCTGCAAATAACCATCGATCAGTTTTAAAAAAGCAGGTGTAAGTGTGTTCCATTTTTCTTCGGTTATTTCCCGGCAGCGGAATAAAGCAAATGCATAATCACCAGCCGCCCCTTTTTTACCCAGCACACTTGCCATCAGGTTTTTTGCGGGTAAGATAATTTCCTGCATGCTTTTAAAATCATCTTCGGCTTCGGCCCAGGCAAGGCAATTGATATAGTAAGGGACTCTTTTGGCAAAAATATGCGGCACGCCAAAAGAGTCCCTTACTATATCAATTGCGGCGGGGTTAATCTTTGTTTGCGAAAAGCCTGTAGCACAAAGCAATAAATAGAGAGAAAGAAATAGAATCTTACGCATTTGAGATGGAAGTGTTTTAGTAGAAACGGTTGTTATTTGCTGACTAAAGATATGCTGTAAAAGAGTGCGACGCCACTACAGTTCAAGAAAGTTTAACAGCCGGGCCCAAAAAATAATTTGCTTTATTCAAAACCAATGATTTACTTTGTATTTCAAAGTGCTTTTTATATGGACAAACAGCAACAACCTTTGGAAGATCTGCATCACATCAAAAAAATGATGGAACGTAGCAGCCGTTTTATAAGCCTGAGCGGCCTGAGTGGCATTGCAGCCGGTACCTGTGCTTTAGCAGGTGCATGGTTTGCCAGCCAAAAGATCAATTGCTGGATAAAAGGCGACTGCCAGTTAAGCCTGCTGATGACTACGAATGGTTACGAATTGCTTAATGACCTTTTCTGGATCGCTACGATCACTTTCCTGGCAGCTTTTGTTTCTGCTTTTATCTTTACGTATTTGCGCAGCAAAAAAAATGGCACACCAATGTGGGGTAGCAGCACAGTCCGTTTATTCTGGAATATGGTAATACCGCTAAGTGTTGGGGCTATATTTTTGTTCAGGATGATGCAGATGGGGGAGTACCAGCTGGTTGCGCCGGGCTGCCTGGTATTTTATGGTCTTGCTTTGGTAAATGCCAGTAAATATACTTTGGGTGAAATAAGGTATTTGGGTTACGGGCAGATCGTTCTTGGTTTGTTTAACCTGTGGTGGATCGGCTACGGATTGCAGTTTTGGGCAATGGGCTTTGGAGTATTGCATATTGTTTACGGGGCGATGATGTGGTGGAAATACGAAAGGAAATAATACCATCTTTATTTCATAAGCAGTCCGATGGACTGTGTTGAAATATTAGATGGTATTATGCCGACAGAATAATTATTAACTATTTATACTGATAGTCGGTATAAAACTTTTTTGCCGAATGAAGAATCCGATAGAAAATCTTAATAAAGTTTTTGACAGCCGTATACGCCTGGGCATTATGAGTGCCCTGATGGTGAACGATGCGGTGAGTTTTAATGAGTTGAAGGAACTGCTGGATATAACCGATGGTAACCTGGCCAGCCATTTGAAAACCCTGGAAGAGAGTGGTTTTGTGAAGTTTCAGAAAGGGTTTATAGGCAGGAAGACAAATACAACTTATTCAATAACAAAAAATGGAGAAAAAGAATTCAAACTGCACCTGGATGCATTGACAAAAATGATAGGAACGGTAAAATGATTTTTTTTGCACCTTCACTTTGAAATACAAAGTACTTTTAAATTATGAATAAATACATAAAAACCACATTGATCTTTATAGGCATTTGGTTTACAGCATCCCTGTTAAATGGTGTATTGAGTGGGATTTCCATCCTGGTGCTGGACAGTAGCTGGACGCATGAAGGTCCGGGTTCGTTAAGGTTATCGATTATTTTTTCTTTTGTATTCAGTGTGCCAATGGTTGGGCTGGTTTGGTTCATTACTTTAATGGCGCAGGCATCAGATAAGAGAGGAAATGACCTGCTCCAGTTTGTGCTGGGTACAGCCTTGTTTTGTTCAGCAGCAGCTGGCCTTATCTTTATTTATACACTCGGAACAGAATTTAAAAATGCCAGGCTTTTTATAGCCCTTTCAATAATCGTTTCGGCATTGACCTCTGTTTTATTCTTCAGAAAACAAATCAAAACCAATGTATAAGTTCTATTCCATAATGGCCAGTCTGCGTGCTAAAACACTGGTGTTTCTTACACACAATATGGCTTTGCCTATGTTGCGGTTTATAAGAAGGCCGCAGGTATTTCCTTATACTGCAAAACAGCTGAGTGAATTTCCGGCCGGAACATTGGGTAACGACCTAATACATTTTTTAGAAAAGAAAAACCTGAAACTGTTGCCACATTACGCCAAACATGATGTTAAACATATCCTGCTGCAATACGATACTACAGGAGAAGGCGAAGTTTGCCTGCAATGTTTTATGCTGGGCAATGGACATCTCTCTTTCCCGGTGGCAGCCACGGTTTTGTATGGGTTTACAACCATGCCGGAGTACTGGAAAGTTTTTATACAAGCTTATCAACGTGGTAAAAAAAGTATTCCCATCAAAGACTGGCAATGGTTTTCCATATTACAGGAACCTACTCAAACACTTATTCATAAAATTAACAACCATGCAAAAAATTAGCACCACACTCATCGCTTACTGGTATTGTATTGAACTATTTCTGTTACAAACTTTAAAAAAATGACCATGAATACCCATACACTCAAGATCATACTGCTGTTTGCAGGCACCATTTTATTCAATATAATTTTCTGGCAGGAAAAACTTGCCATCAATGCCCTGCTCTTTGACGTTTTTATTTTATTGTCCGTTTTTAATTTATACCCGGCCGCTTTTACCAAACCGGCCATGAAGTGGCTGGTGCTGGCACACCTGGTTACCATTGCCACACTCATCATACACAACACCCTGCTGGCTAAACTGGCTTTTAGTGCCACGCTTTTATTGGTGGTGGTGTTTACGCAATTCCTTCATCGTTCGGTTTGGTATGCAGCAGCATCTGTTGCAGGTAATTACCTGCTCTTTGTATTTTCTTTTTTGGAAGATGTAAGGCAGATAAAAAAAGGAGATATAAGATCGATAGGCATAAGAAAGATGATCAGGTTTTTAATTATACCATTAATGATCGCCGGAGTTTTTTTTCTTATCTATTCGTTCTCCAATACTGTTTTCCAGGATGTGGTCAACAGTATAGGAATTGCCTTGAAACATTTCTTTATACGATTTTTTGATTGGTTTAATTGGCAAAGATTCTGGTTTTTAATGCTGGGTTTATTTATCACCGGGGGATTGATACTGAAAATGAGAAGCAATTATTTTTCGGAAAAGGAATTCAGCAAACACAATGATCTCTGGCGCAAGCGGCACAATTTAAAGAAATGGAAAGAAACTGCCATGTTCGACATCCTCACTTTGTTTATGGGCCGTTTTGCAAATGGTGTTATGGCTTTACGCAATGAGAATACGGTTGGCATAATAAGCCTGGTAATGCTGAATGCGCTGTTGTTGTTCATCAATGCTATTGATATTACCTATGTATGGTTTGGCTTCAGTTATACACCCAACCTTAACCTTACCCAATATGTACATGAAGGGACCGGCATGCTTATATTTTCCATTGTACTGGCCATGTTTGTGTTGCTGTTTTTCTTTAGAGGTAATTTGAATTTTTATAAAAAGAACAAATGGCTGCGCTACGGCGCTTATGGCTGGATATTGCAAAACGCCGTGCTTGTTATTTCTGTTCTGCTAAGAGACTATTATTATATAACACATATGGGATTGGCTTATAAACGTATTGGCGTTCTGGTGTTTTTGTTAATGGTATTGATGGGGTTGATAACCGTGTTCATAAAGATCCATCAGTGTAAAACGGTTTATTATTTATGGCGGGTGAATGGATGGTTTGCTGTTGTATTACTGGTTACAGCATCCTGTGTACATTGGGATGAAACCATTGCTAGCTATAACCTTGCTCATAAGAACACGGTGCCACTGGATATAAAATTCTTACTGACCCTTTCCGATAAAACCCTTCCATTGCTGGAGAAAAACCGGGATGTGCTGGATAAAGAAAAGAACACGGTTATATACAATAGTTACGACAGGCATGACATGTTATATTATGGCGTAACTCCTGTGCAGTTTTTTGAAATGCGGAAGAAAGTTTTTTTTGAGAAGCAAAAAAAATATTCCTGGTTGTCGTGGAATGCTGCAGATGACTATGTTAAAAAGAATTTATCCAATACTGCTATTACATCATCATTGAATAAATAAAAATGACATCGTATAAAAATACTGTTTGGCTGGCAGTAGCGCTTGTTTTGATCGCTATTCCTGTGGGTGTGTTTTGTTATTTAGAATCAATCCCTGTTGATTGTGATCAGTTTTCATGCATTGGCTACGTTATTTTATTTGGGCCAATGTTTTTATTGGGAATATTAATACTGCTGATCCTTTTGCTTGTGAATACCGTCATGGTGATCAATAAACAACTTAAAAAGAAAAATGAATAAAACAATTAAATCCATACGCTATGCCTTTGCAGGACTTAGATCGTGTTTTGATTCGGAGCCGAATTTGAGGATACATTTTGGCGCAACGATCGTTGTGTTGATACTTTCCATTGTATGCAATATATCAGCCAATGAATGGATAGCAGTTTGCTTTTGCATTGCTTTTGTAATAAGCATGGAAATGTTGAACACAGCTATTGAAAAACTTTGCGATGTAGTTCATAAAGAACTGCATCCCGGTATCAAAAAAGTAAAAGACATTGCAGCAGGCGCTGTTTTGGTTTCGGCTCTATTTAGTGTAACAACAGGCGCCATAATTTTTCTTCCTAAAATAATTAACCTTATCAAATCAATTTAAAAGTGAAAACAACATTCTCTTTTCAAAAAATATTACTGGCATTTTATGCTTTTATAGGTTTGCTGATAGCAGTACGTATTTTTTATACCGGCAGCACGCTTTACCTGTTCCTTGTGTGGAATATTTTCCTGGCCTGGATACCATGTATGATCAGCAGCCTGTTTAACAAAATGACAGATAAGGCTAATTGGAAAATGGCGTTGCTATTCTGCTGCTGGCTTGCTTTTTTCCCCAATGCCTTATACATAGTTACCGATCTTATACATATTCAACATGAAAGCCCCATCCCCAAATGGTTTGATGCATTGCTTTTATTTTCCTCAGCAGTTTTGGGGTTAATACTGGCTTTTATTTCATTGTACCGGGTAGAAACCTTTTTAAGCAAAACGATCAACAAAAAACTACAGGCGCCATTGATCCTGTTCATCTTGTTTCTTGGATCATTTGGTGTGTACCTGGGCAGGTTTTTAAGATGGAACAGCTGGGATATTATAAGTAATCCCTTCCAGCTGCTGCTGTCGATAGGGCACCGTATTGTTTCTCCGTTTGATCATGTACAAACCTGGGGAATTACCATGGTCTTTACAATGTTTTTTTACCTGCTGTATGTTGCAATAAAAAAATTGCCCGGCTATTTAAGCCAGGCAAATATTTAATTTTATCGAGTTGTTTTAAAAATCCAGTCCTAATGCAAGATACATAACCGGTTTGCCTTTAAAGAAAACATTCATAGGCCATGCCGCATCAAACTTTATAAAATAACCTAACAGTGTGCTCCTGGCACCAAAACCATAACCACCTGCAAAAGGCCCGATGCCGCCGGCTTTTACTCTTACCTGTACAGGTGTTTGTGGGTCAGCATAAGTGATTACAGGCCGCTTTAATCCGGAGTAAGCGCCGTTCCAGGCAGTACCCAGGTCAATAAATTGAACGATCTGGAAATTATTCAGGAAAGAATTATTGAGGGTGCGGTTAAAAAATGTTGAAACAACAGGCAACCTGAATTCGCTGTTCAGCACAACAGCGTTGTTACCGTTTGCTATATTTTGTATAAAACCACGCATGTTAACAGCAAGGCTTTCAAATGCATAGGTTTGGTCGGCAGCAGGCGGGTTGTTGGTATTAAAAAACCTGTCTTTTCCGTTCCTGTTGTTGGGGCCAAACATCAGCCATCCATCCACACCGCCTAAATAATAAATGAGTTTTTGATTACCCCAGCTGAAATCGCCTGCAGCCCTGCCTGCCCAAATAAAATTGCGGTGTATGGGATAATAATACCGGGCATCAAATCCCAGGTTAAAAGTACTGGGGCCTTCAGCAAACTTTACTTTATTTACCTGCCTGTTATAATCAAAATAGATCTTATACCTGAGCCCATGCCAGATATTCATGGCCGGGTTCATGGAGTTATCATAAATATATTCCAGCTTGGTGGTGGAGTACAATGTTTTCTGATCACTGAGACTATCGGTGATAGGATAATTTGCATCTGCTGAGATCACACCTTTATCTGACCTGATACCGGTTGTAAGCCTGATGCTTTTTGTTTTATCAAATGGGTAACTAACATTTACCTGGTAAAGATTGGTAAATATCCTGCCTGCATAATAATTAAGGATAGCTCCGACTGCATTTATATGAGGTACATAATTTTGCACCACATTGCGGTAGTAAGTGGCACCCCAGTCAATCCTGCGTTTGTAATTCTGGTAGCTCATCAGCCACTCATTATCTTTTAAATTAGTGCTTATTTTATAACCACCGGTAATTTTTACATCTTCCATCAGTTCAGAAGTACCCAGCCGTATAAGGCCGCTAAGCGGAGTGCCTGAGTTTAGCCTGATGGCTTCCTGGTTATAAGGGCCTGAATAAGGCTGGTAGCGGTTAATAAGCACCCCGGTAGAAAAGCCTGCAGAACCATAATCAACAGAGAATTTTGGTGGCTTATACCTGAATTTTTTTATTGTTTTTAAAACATCGTACCTGGCCACAATGCTGGTTGCTTCTTTTCCTGCACCGGTACTATCCTTTTTTTCATTGGCAAATTCTGTTTGAAAAATATCTTCTTCTTTTTTTGCAGGGTTTACAGCTCCAACCGACTTGTTTACGGCTGCTGTATCTTTATACTCGTTCATGAGCTTTTTCATATACTCCGTTGGCTGGGCGGTAACATTCCTGCGGCGCAGTGTGTTCTCATCTATCTTTAACTTATACAAAACTTTGTCATCGCTTTGGCGGGTAACTTCGCTTACCTGGTTATTATCGCCTGCAATACGGGTTTCGGCCAGGGTACTTTGATAATTGGTTAACGGAAAAGTATAGGCCGAATCTTCTGTAATGGCAACCACGGCTATAGAGTCAACATCGGTTTTTCTAAACACCTTTAATGTGCTGTCAACTTCTTTTGGAGACGGATTGCGTAAGATCTGGTCGGCAATTAAAACCAATGTGTCAAGCCCGGCTTTTTTTGTGGTGAAGAAACCTGCATAGCGGTTGCCAACACCATTCTCGTCGCTTACAAATGTAAAGTGGCTTTCGTTATACTGCATGGGAGAGCGGGCATTACCGTACTTTAATTTTGAAAGCTGGGTGATCTGGTTAAGCTCGGGTTTATCACCAAAATCGGTAATTAAAAAGATATTGTATTTACTATTGCTGGGCAAAACAGTATCGCCGCCTTTTGCAGTAGCAGTAGGCCGGTTACTGCTAAAAATGATACCTGTTTTATTTGGGAAAGCCACAAAAGATGCATCCAGGTCATCGTATACATCTTTGGTTATCTGTTTTACTTTTTCATTTTGTATTTCAAAAGTGAAGATGTCGGTATGACCGTTTTTTACGGCAGTTAATAAAAGGGTGTTGCTGTTCAGCATATACTTCATATCCTGCACCTGGTCAAAATGCTGAGTAAGGTCGATCTTGTATTGCTTCTGACGGTTTACAAGATCATAAACAAACAGTCTTAATTTTCCTTCAGTAGTATATAGAACAGCGATCCGGGTTCCTTTGGGGTCCCATGCCATCATAGGATAATTGGGGTTCATTTCATTTTTATAACTGCGAATGCCATATTTCAGCAAGGTCTTGTTCTCATATTCATCGTTGTAAATAACCCTTACAATTCCCTTTTTAAATTGTGTTACTACATAAGAATTGTTGCGTTTGGTTGGGTTTACATTGAACCTGAAATAATCCAGGCGGTTGTTAATGGTAAAACCATCTACATAATTTCCTTTGGGATATGGTTTTCTTTTGGCGATGTCTTTGTAATATTTCTCATCCTGGTACTCCATAAATTCGGCCAGCACTTCTTTAAATTTCTTTTTGCAAACCTGCAGGCAGGCTTTGTTCAGGTTCTTATAAACAGTGGCCAGGTAAAGCAGGTAAGTAACATTTTCCTTTTTGTATTTCTCTTCTATGTAATACCAAAAAGCATGGCCGGCAAGCTCGGGTTTAACAAAAGCAAATTTTGAGAATTTACTGTAATCACCGCTCAGCATTTCACTTTTCATTTCATCATCAAGCTCGGTGCTCCAGTTTTGTGCCAGGTAACTCATGTATCCATCAGTAAGCCATTTTGGGAGGTCAAGCAGCGCCTGGTTGCCGGCCACTTCGCCAATATCATCGCCAAACAAACGGTTTTCGGTAAGTATCTGGGCAATGCCATGCCTTACCTGCAAACGTAATTTTTGATGATCCGCTTCAAAATAAACAACCATTTTATTGTTAACCAGTTTGGTGCCGCCGCTGGTGTTCTGCCATTCAATCCCCAAGCCTATATTGCTTTGTTGCATTTCGGCAAAATCGTTGTAAAGAACAATATTGGCACGGCGTTGCAGGCTGTACTCAGCCGCAGCCTCCATTTGGGGCAATTCTTTTTCGGCGCTTTGCGCTATGAATTTAGCCAGTTCTTCGCCATTTTGATGATAGTAGATATTGAAGTTCTTGGTTTGATAATAACTCCACTTGAATTTTTTGAACTGAACCCTGTTCTTACCAAATTCCACAGCATTTACCTGTGCAACAGCAAAATAAGAGGCGGTTAAAAGGAAAAGGGAAATTAGAGATATTCTGCTGAACTTTGCCATACGTTAATATTGATATTGAGTATTAAAATTACTTTATTCGGGTTAATCATTAAAAAACAATTTCAAAGCAATAATGTTAAAAGTTAAATCCTTTATTTTCAGTCCTATACAGGAAAATACGTATTTACTCTATAATGAGTTTAACGACTGTTTGATTATTGACCCGGGATGCTACTTTTCCGAAGAAGAAGATGAGCTTGCAGGCTTTATTACACAGAGCGTTTTAACCCCCCGGATGCTGCTTAATACCCATTGCCACCTGGACCATGTTTTTGGTAACAGGTTTGTTGCCGAGACCTACGGCCTTACGCTTAACCTGCATGAAAAGGAGAAACCGCTGCTGGATTATGCCCCTACATCGGGACTGGTTTATAATATGCCTTTTGATAATTATACCGGCGAATATATTTATCTGAAAGAAGGCGATATTGTTAAACTTGGCGAAGATGAGCTTAAAGTAATTGAAGCTCCGGGCCATTCCCCCGGCCATATTTGCTTTTATTGTGCTAAACAAGGTTTCATCATCAGCGGCGATGTACTCTTTAACCGCAGCATTGGCCGTACCGATCTGCCGGGCGGCGATCATGAAACCCTGTTAAAAAATATAAGGGAAAAACTCTTTGTTTTGCCGGATGAAACGATTGTTTACAGCGGCCATGGACCGGAGACGACCATTGGAGAAGAGAAAAAACATAACCCGTTTTTAAATGGACTGGCATAATTCGATCAACACCCCATTTGTACCTTTTGGATGAAGAAAGCAAACCAGTTTATTATCTGCCCCGGGCTTTGGTTCTTCATTCAATAAAACAAAACCTTCGCCCTGCAGGCGTTTCATCTCAGCTTTAATATCGGTTACATCAAAAGCAATATGGTGCAGGCCTTCACCTTTACGCTCAATAAATTTTGCTATTACACCATTGGGGTCGGTAGTTTCAAGCAGCTCTATCTTGGTTTCGCCCTGCTGAAAAAATGCCGTGTTTACCTTTTCAGTTTCTACCATTTCTGTTTTGTAGCACTCAGTATTCAACAGTTTTTCAAACAGCGGAACTGATGTTGCAAGATCCTTTACAGCAATGCCAATATGCTCTACTTTTAACATAACTAAATCGCTTTTTGTAAAAGTAGTTTTTTACTGCTTACCTAAAAACAAGTTTCTGCGTAAAACGATAAGGCGCAGAAAAAGCATTAATACCTTCAATGATGATTTCAACATCTTCTTTTAGATCACCGGCAGGTAAATGCACAAAAATGCTTTGGCCACTTTCAACGGTCCAGTCAGATTTCCAGTATAAAGACCCATCGTTGCCGGCTGGTATTAAAGACAGATCATCTCTTTTTTCTAAAGTATAGCCTATGACTTTTGTTTTGGGTAAGCCTTTTGTTTTTTCCTCCGCATTATAATCCCGCTTTGTATAAATCATCAGGTCACCGCCATCTGATGCTTTAGAATCAGTTAACGGGTTGCCTCCGATAATTTTAGGTTTAAAACTCATGCTATAGAACTTTACCATGGCAATATCTTTAATTTGTAAGTCTTTCACTGCATCCATGCTTTCATTAAGAGGTAATTCCATGTCGTTTAAGTAAACCCCTACAGAGCCTCCGTTGGTACCACTTATTTTTACATCTCCAAATGCTGTTGTAAATATTCTCAGGCTCGGTATCCTTGTTTGAAGAAAAGTAAAAAGGGATTTGTTATCAATAGCTTCGGGATTTTTTATAAAATCGAATTCGTTTCTCAATGCCTGGGATCTTTTCATCTGGCCCGAAATATGTTGGTCGGCAAATTTTTCTGAAGCCGTCTTTTCCTTTTCTGAAGTTACAGTTACCTGTTTTAGTATTTTTTCATCAGCTTTTATAATGGCATTGCTGTTGTCTGGTTTTTTCAGATCAACCCCACATAGCAAATTCAAAGCAGGGGTAGAGTTGTATGAATATTCCTTTGAAGGCATAACCTTTAAATTGAGGAACACATCGTTCTTATCTTCTGATTTATCTGCAAGCTGGTAATAAACGGTTACCGTATCAAAAAAAACAAGGTTATCTATCTGCAGCCTTCCTTCATTGTTGGTTTTTGCAGAGAGGTATTGCTTTTTTAGATTTTTATGTAAAAGAACAATGTTTACATCTTTGTTTTTCAGTGGCTTTTTTTCACTGTTCTGTAAAATGCCGGTTAAAGAAAGATACCTGTTTGTTTCATTGTTCAGTGCAGTACCGGATGGCTCATTTGTTGTTGCGATCAATTGGTCATTTATTGAAATTTGCTCTGTGACCGTTAAAAAATCCAGGTCGTTTTTTATTCCTGAAAATGAGTCAGCAGTTTTAATTTGTATATAAGCTTTACCACTGATCACATCAGGTAGAATGATTTTCGCTTCCCTTTTATTGACCGTATCAATCACACTGATGAAATTATTCTGTACAGCTATGACGGAATTATAAACAACCCTTTGGGCATATACCTTATTTGCTTTATCGGTAATACGGAAAGTGATGAACCCGGCCGGGAAATTTTCTTTTTTTAGTTCTTCCTTTACAGCGCTTAAACCATTTTGAAAACTGACCGCTGCATCATAAACGACCTGGCCGTTATACAAAGCTTCTATGCGGTAATCGGGTATCTTTTCATTTACAGCAGTATAAGAAACCAGGTTATACATGATGCTGCTTTTGGTTACGGTAGTATTAAGTGTAATGCCCGATGTGGCTGCTATAGGAACAGTGCCAAGGCCTTCGTTGCTGTTTTTATCTTTTACTTCAATATAGTAGTTCACTTTATCTTCAGGATTTAAAGATACTTTGGCAAACCCAAGTTCATTTGTTTCAAAAACAGCATAGATATTACCCTTACCATTTGTGATCTTTCCCCTGGTAATTACAGGATTTGAGTTCTCATCTGTACATTGCACCAGTATATTATTGGGAGATTCTGCTACCAATGTACCTCCTTCAAAAAAAGATGACACATTGATCTTATTTCCTTTTTTTTGCTGCGCTGTGTTATTTTTTAAAAACACTTTTTTTATGGTGCTGCATTCCATACTATCGGCATTATTTACATAGCAATACAGTAAATAGAATTCAGTCTTCCCCGTTTCTGGCAGGGTGATATGCCCGCTGGATACATTGAAATTGAAAGGCAGCATTTGTTTTGACAGCCTGTTTCCATTGCAATCAAGCAATTCAACAAAAAGTGTGTTGTTGATCTTTGCCGAAGGGTTTAGCAGGAAGACCTGGAACTGGATAATTTCAGCAGTATTATATTTCTCTTTATCTGTGGTAATGTGAAGTTTTGTATTTCCGGCAACGGCGGTTAATTTACTTACAAGCATGCAAAAAAACATGCATACCGGGATACAATGTTTGGCAAAATTTTTCATTTTGGTAGTTTTAGGTAAAAATCCTGTTGTTTTGGTGCTTTTCAGCGGTCATTACCACTGAATGCCTGGTAATGATGTTAAAATGCAGCTAATTACATAAGCTGCCGGGAAGGAATTTTACGAAATCGGTAAATTCAGTTAAAAGCCAATTTACATACTTTAAAATAGACCATTTTACAGTAAATTTGCACTATTAAGAACAGAAACTAAACAGATCGATTTTATGTTGAAATTGCCCATTTATTTAGATAATAACGCCACTACTCCCATGGATCCCAGGGTTTTGGAAGCCATGACACCATATTTTTTAGAGCATTTTGGTAATGCCGCAAGCCGTAATCATCCTTTTGGCTGGGAGGCTGAAGAAGCAGTAGATTATGCCCGTGAACAAGTAGCAAAACTAATTGGTGCCGATCCTAAAGAGATCATTTTCACTTCAGGTGCTACTGAAGGGGATAACCTGGGCATTAAAGGTGTGTATGAAATGTACGCCAGCAAGGGTAACCATATCATTACAGCTACAACCGAACACAAAGCGGTTTTAGATACCTGCAAGCATATTGAAAAAACCGGTGGCGAAGTAACTTACCTGCAGGTACAACCTGATGGTTTGATTGACTTGAAAGAATTGGAGGCAGCTATAAAACCAACCACTATTTTGATTGCTATCATGTATGCCAATAACGAAATTGGTGTGGTGATGCCAATAAAAGAAATAAGCGCTATTGCCCGTAAACACGGTGTTTTATTGTTTACAGATGGTACACAGGCTGTAGGTAAAATCCCGGTTGATGTAAATAAAGACGGTATTGACCTGATGGCTTTCAGCGCTCATAAAATGTACGGCCCTAAAGGAGTTGGTGCATTATATGTACGTCGTAAAAATCCAAGAGTAAAAGTTACAGCACAAATGGATGGCGGCGGCCACGAACGTGGTATGCGTAGCGGAACTTTGAATGTACCGGGTATTGTTGGCTTTGGTAAAGCATGCGAAATTTGTATGCTGGATATGGAAGAAGACACAAAACGCATCAGTAAGATGAGGGATCATCTTGAAACAGAATTATTAAAGCTGGAAGAAGCATATGTAAATGGTAGTCGTGAGCACCGGTTGCCGCATGTTGCCAATATTTCTTTTAAACATGTAGAAGGAGAAGGTTTGCTGATGGGCTTCAATAAAAATATTGCACTAAGCAGCGGATCGGCTTGTACATCTGCCTCTTTAGAACCAAGCTATGTATTAAAAGCATTGGGCCTGGGCGACGATCTGGCACACTCTTCGCTTCGTTTTGGATTAGGAAGGTTTACGACAGAAGAGCAAATTGAGTACACGATCAAAGCGATCAGTGAAACGGTTTTAAAACTGAGGGAAATGAGCCCGCTTTGGGAAATGTATAAAGAAGGAATAGATTTGAGTACGATCGAGTGGGCAGCACACTAAAATGAATGGCGAATGTATAAATATCGAATGTAAAGTTTGATTTTATAAACATTCGATATTGAAAATTTTCAAATTTTAAATATAAAAAAATGGCATATTCAGAAAAAGTAATCGACCACTACCAAAATCCAAAGAATGTTGGTACGTTGGATAAAAGCGCAAAAAATGTAGGTACGGGTTTGGTTGGCGCTCCGGAGTGTGGCGACGTAATGCGTCTTCAGATACAGGTTGATGATGCCGGTATGATAACCGATGCAAAGTTTAAAACCTTTGGCTGTGGTTCTGCTATTGCTTCTTCTTCTCTGGCTACCGAGTGGCTTAAAGGAAAAAGCGTGGATGAGGCATTGAAGATCGATAATATGGACATCGTGGAAGAACTAAATCTTCCTCCTGTAAAAATACATTGCAGTGTTTTGGCAGAAGATGCGATCAAATCGGCTATCAACGACTACCGCGTTAAGAACGGGATGGATGCAATTAAGTTTGAAGAAAGCGTAGTTCATTAAAATTGAATAAAGATGAGTGCAGTTGCAACAGAGAACTCAATTTTTATAAGCGACAAAGCAAAAACCAAAGTCCTCAAACTGATGGAAGAAGCCGGTGTTGCCGGGGATGATTCTCATTTTTTAAGAGTTGGCGTGGTTGGTGGCGGTTGCAGTGGGTTGAGTTATAAAATGGATTTTGATAACGAAGTAAAACCGATGGACCAGGTTTTTGAGGACAAGGGTATTAAAATTGTTTGCGACCTGAAAAGTTTTTTATACCTGGTAAATACTGAGCTTGAATTCAGTGATGGATTGAATGGCAAAGGTTTTTATTTCAATAACCCCAATGCCAGCCGTAGCTGTGGCTGCGGAGAAAGTTTTGCGGTTTAAGATCAAGTAATTAAAATATGTTAATGCCTCCTGATTTTCAGGAGGCATTTTTTATATAAAAATCCTTAAATATTCCATAAAAAAAATAAAAACCCCTGTCCAAAAAAGACAGGGGCATGCACTTGGTATTGGTAAACAAAAGATTCGCCCGAAGGCATATTATAAATAGAAAACGTACAATTTTGAATATTGAACTATTTAAAGCGGTAATTCCCGATCTACATATATGACACTCCGCCCTGGTAAAATGCTGCATAGCTCACTTGAGTACACAGCCAATTGATTTATATTAAGCTGTTATATAGTAAATTGCAGCAATTCTAAAATTCATGTGGAGCATTTGTAAAAAAGAACTTAACCAGTTTTTCAGCAGCCTTACCGGGTATATAGCCATTATCCTTTTTTTATTGATCAATGGGGTATTCCTGTTTGTTTTAAATGACAGCAGCATTTTTGAATTTGGTTATGCATCACTGGATAAATTTTTTGAGCTTGCACCCTGGATCCTGATGTTCCTTGTTCCTGCCATTACCATGCGGTCCCTTTCCGATGAATTTAAAGCCGGCACATTTGAGATACTGAAAACAAAACCACTTTCTTCCTGGCAGATCGTATTGGGTAAATATTTTTCTATCCTGGTCGTTTTGTTGCTTGCCATTCTTCCTACCATAATTTATATCGTAACCATTAAGGCATTAAGTGCACAAGGTGGTATTGACAGCGGTGGTATATTAGGAAGTTATATCGGCCTGTTTTTCCTGGTGGCAGTGTTTGCTGCTATTGGCCTGTGCTGCAGCGGGTTCACCAATAACGCAGTGGTGGCTTTTTTGATCAGCGCTTTTAGTTGCCTGATCTTATACTTTGGATTTAATGCACTCAGTAAATTGCCTTTGTTTGCAAGCGGATCAGATTATTATATCGAAATGCTGGGCATTGATTTTCATTACCGGAGCACCAGCCGTGGTGTGCTCGACAGCAGGGACCTGGTATATTTTATCAGCATGATCTTTGTTTTTCTATTAGCCACGGTAAAAAATCTACATAAAAAATAACCTCACCCCAGCCCTCTCCAAAAGGAGAGGGTGTTGCGAAGAATGAAGCGAAAATGAATAAACTGGTTTATAAAATATGGAAAAGTAAACTTTGGTTTGTAATAACCATTGTTGCACTGGCTGCCATCAACTGGCTGGCATCAATATATCACACCCGTATAGATTTTACCAATGAAAAGCGATTCACCCTTTCAGCACCAACAAAAAAAGTATTGCAAAAACTGGATGACGTAGTGCAGGTTGATGTTTTTTTAAAAGGTGATTTTCCCAGCGGATTTAAAAAACTGGCCAACAGTACGGCAGAAATTTTACAGGAGTTTAAAGAAGTTGCAGGTAGTAAATTACAATACCGTTTTATCAGCCCCGATGAAAATGTGGAAGGAACAAATGTTTTGTGGGCCGATACATTGGGAGCATTGGGCTTTTATCCCATCAATCTTACATCACAAATAAAAGAAGGGCAGCAACAGCAAAATATTTACCCGGTTGCTTTTGTGCATTACAAAGAAAGTATTTTGCCGGTAATGATCTACCAGGGTAAAACAAAAGCTATCACATACCCTGAGATAAACAGTGCTGAGGCGATGATGGAATTTAATTTTGTAAGTGTGATAGATAAGATCACCGCAAAAGAAAAACCTATGCTGATCTACTCGGCTGGTAATGGTGAGCCCATGGATGCCAGGACCTACGACCTTTCTGAGAACCTGCTGAAACCGGATTACAGGTTTCAACCGGTAGATATTAATACCATACCAAGAATACCTGATATGGTGCAGGTGCTGATGATCGTAAAACCGGCAGCTCCGTTTAGTGATGCGGAAAAATTGAAGATCGACCAGTTTGTAATGCGTGGCGGAAAATTGATCTTGTTTACAGATAAGTTAAATGCCGAACTGGATAGCCTTCAAAGTAAAAAAGGCGAAGTGGTTGCTTATGACAGGGGGCTTGAGTTGAATGACCTGTTGTTTAAATACGGTGCCAGGATCAACTCCGACCTGGTAATGGATCTGCAATGTGATTTCCTTCCTTTTGATGTGAGTGGCAACGGGCAGTTTGAATTACTGCCCTGGAATTATTTCCCGGTTTTTGAAACCAGGTCAAATCATGCGATCAATAAAAACCTTGGATTTGTAAGCGGCCGTTTTGTAAATTCTATTGATACGGTAGGAGCAGAAGGCATCAAAAAGACTATCCTGTTAAGTTCATCACCCAATTCACGAACCATTGCAACACCGGCATTGATAAGCGTACTGGAAAATGTAAAGGCGCCCGAACATGAAAAGTTCAAAAGATCAAATATTCCGGTTGCTGTTTTATTGGAAGGGAAATTCCAGTCTTTGTTCAGTAACCGCCTTTCACAGGCCATGAGCGATAGCCTGCAGAAATATGGAGCAACATTTCTGCCGCAATGTATTGATGATAATAAAATAATTGTTGTTGCAGACGGAGATATCGTTTTAAATTCGATCATCAAGGGTAACCAACCCATACCAATGGGCATGAACCCCTACACCTATGGCAGCCAGCAGGAGTTTGCATTTGCCAACAAAGATTTTTTGCAGAACTGCCTTGATTATCTGATAAACACTTCCAACCTGTCGGAAGCAAAGGCAAAAGATTATACCCTGCGCCTGCTGGATAAGAAAAAAGTGGAAGAACAAAAAACCACCTGGAAACTTATCAATATTCTTGTTCCCGCAATCATTATTATTTTATTTGCATTGCTCTATCAATTTATAAGAAGAAGAAAATATACACTTAATTAGTATGGACAAAACACAATTAATATACCTGGTTTTTGGAATTATAATTATAGTGTCGCTTATTGCAGACCTTGGGCTGATGAGTAAAAAAGGCCAGAAGATTTCTATAAAGCAGGCTTTGTACCAAACCTTTTTTTGGGTGGGCCTTGCGCTGGCATTTTGTGTTTTTTTATGGATAGAAGAAGGGCAAAAGCCTGCACTGGAATACCTGAGCGCTTACCTGATGGAGTGGAGCCTGAGCATAGATAATATTTTTGTATTCATACTTATTTTTTCGGCTTTCAGTGTAAAAGAAGAAAACTACGGCAGGGTATTGCTGATAGGGATATTGATGGCCATTGTTTTCAGGATCATATTTATTACCGTGGGTGTGGTACTGGTTGAGAAATTCCATTGGTTGCTGTATGTTTTTGGTGCCTTCCTGGTGTACACAGGCTACAAGATGTTTGTATCGGTAGAGGAGGAAAATGATTTTGATCCGCAAAAAAGTAAGGTTTATATTTTTTTAAAAAGGTTTTTGCCTCTTACACCACATGATGGTAATGGTAAGTTTACAGTAATAGAGAACGGCAAAAAAAGGTACACTACTTTATTTGTAGTTGTGATCATGCTGGCAGCTATCGACCTGGTATTTGCCCTGGATTCCATACCTGCCGTAATGGGTATTGTTGATACCGAAACAGTAAGTTATCAGGCCACAGCAAGGCTGGTGATCTATACCTCTAATATATTTGCAGTGCTGGGCCTGCGGTCCCTGTTTTTCCTGTTGAGGAATGCAGTAAATAAATTTGATTACCTGCCACAGGGCATAGCAATTGTATTAATATTTATAGGATTAAAAATGCTGGCCGAGCATTGGATAAACCAATGGGTAGATAAAACCACGCAGGTATTCATTTCGCTGGGCTTTATACTGGTTTGCCTGGGTACTTCTGTAGTGTATTCTATTTTTATTGACAGGGCAAGTGAAAAAGAAAAAGCGAAATCCCAGGACGACGAGGCGAATTAACCGTCATAAAATGGCAACGGGAATAAAACTGTTGCTAATAAGAAATCATTGATGTACACCATTGCAGACATAGAAAAAACAAGCGGCGGAGATTTTTTATTAAGCAGTAATCCTGATGCTGTAATAGAACACCTGCTGATCGACAGCCGAAAATTATTATTTCCTTCCTCTACTTTATTTTTTACCCTGCCCGGCCCACGCAGGCAGGGCAGTGCTTTTGTAAAAGACCTGTATGATAAAGGGGTACGCAATTTTATTGTAAATACTTCTTTCATTTTTTTGCCACAGGATTTTGAATTGGCAAATATCATAGTAGTAAAGAACGTATTGCAGGCATTACAGCAATTAACTGCACACCACCGCAGCCGGTTTGTTTTTCCGGTAATAGGGATAACGGGAAGTAATGGTAAAACAATTGTAAAAGAATGGATATGCCAGTTGTTGCAGCAAGACTATAATATTGTTCGCAGCCCCAGAAGTTACAATTCGCAAATTGGGGTGCCGCTGAGTGTTTGGCAGATGAATGACCAGCATACACTCGGAATTTTTGAAGCAGGTATTTCCATGCCCGGCGAAATGGAAAGACTTGAAAAAATGATCCGCCCGGGGATTGGCACCTTTACCAATATCGGCGAGGCACACAGCGAAGGTTTTGAAAACATTGGCGATAAAATAAATGAAAAAATAAAGCTCTTTACAAACAGCGAAACAATTATTTATTGTAAAGATGAAATACCGGTAGATGAAGCCATGCTGGAACTTCAGCAAAAAAATAATGTTCGTTTATTTACCTGGGGACAACATGCCGGTGCAGCACTCTGTATCAGCAATATACAGGTGCAGCCATTTAACACGGTTATAAAAGCTGTGTTCAAAGAAAAAAAGATAAGCATTTCTATACCGTTTACAAATGATGCTGCTGTAAAAAATGCCATTACCTGCTGGTGTGTATTGATGCATTTGCAGATCAATGATGAACTGATACAGGAACGGATGCTGCAGTTAAAACCGGTAGAAATGCGGCTGGAATTAAAACAGGGGATCAATAATTGCTCTGTAATTAATGACAGCTACAGTACCGACATTACTTCTTTATCTATAGCATTGGATTTTCTGCAACAACAACAGCAGCACCCAAAACGTACGGTTATCATCAGCGATATTTTGCAAAGCGGTAAAACCAATAAACAACTGTACCAGGAAGTGGCGGACATACTGCATCAAAAAAATATCAACCGGCTTATTGGTGTGGGAACAGAAATTGTAAAACACAATGATGTGTTCAATAATATTGCAGAAACAGAATTCTTTAACTCGACTGCTGAATTTGTCCAGAAATTTCCGGCCATGCATTTTTATAACGAAAGCATTTTGTTAAAAGGAGCCCGGCTTTTTGAGTTTGAGCAGATCAGCCATTTGCTCGAAGAAAAAGTGCACCAGACCGTATTGGAAATAAACCTGAATGCCATTACGCACAATTTAAACACTTACCAGCAACTGCTGAACCCGGGCGTTAAATTAATGGCCATGGTAAAGGCTTTCAGCTATGGAAGCGGTGGTTTTGAAATTGCCAACCTGCTGCAGTTTCATAAAGTAGATTACCTGGCTGTAGCCTATACTGATGAGGGGGTTGAATTGCGCAAAGCCGGTATCACATTACCCATTATGGTGATGAATGCTGAAGAAGTTACTTATGACCTGCTGGTACAGCATAACCTGGAACCAGAGCTTTTTTCGTTCGGCATCTTATCAACCTTTGAAGATTATTTAATGCGTAATGGCATACAGAATTACCCGGCGCATATAAAATTAGATACCGGGATGCGCCGCCTTGGTTTTGAACAAAAAGATATTGGGGAACTATGCAACAGGTTACAGTCAACTTCGGTATTTAAAATACAATCGGTTTTTTCTCACCTGGCTGCAAGCGATTCTGCTTTGCATGATGATTTTACAAATGCGCAGGCAAAAGCATTCCTGGAAGGCTGCGAACAGATACAACAAATAACCGGTTACACATTTCTCCGGCATATAGCCAACACATCTGCCATTCACCGGCATAAAAATATGCAGTTTGACATGATACGGCTGGGAATTGGCTTGTATGGTGTAGATGCGGATCCGGTCATTCAGCAACAACTGAAAAATGTAACTACTTTAAAAACTACCATCTCCCAGGTAAAAAAAATAAAAGCCGGCGAAAGTATTGGCTACAGCCGTAAAGGAGTGGCCACCAGAGATTCGGTAATTGCCACTGTAAGGATAGGCTATGCAGATGGTTACCCCCGTTTATTAAGTAATGGTGTAGGCAAAATGCGTCTCAATAATAATATGGTGCCGGTAATTGGCAATGTATGTATGGATATGACCATGCTGGATATAACCGGTGTGGATGCCCAGGAAGGAGATGAAGTGATCGTGTTTGGCGCTTCATTGCCGGTAAGCGAACTGGCAGTTTTGGCCCAAAGCATCCCTTACGAAATTTTAACAGGTATCTCTCAAAGGGTTAAGAGGGTTTATTTTGAGGAATAGTTAGAATAAAGTCAAAAGTAAAAAGTCAAAATGCTAAACGCTTATCTTTGCGGCTTATTATGAAAGCAAGACACGTAACATTCATCATCTTATTGATAATTATTGCCGACCAGGCACTTAAGCTATGGGTAAAAACACATTTTACCCTTGAGTATCCCGGAAATCACTATAATGTTATTGGCGAAAAGTTTCAGCTATATTTTGTTGAAAATCCCGGTATGGCCTATGGCTGGAAATTTGGTGGTAACTGGGGCAAGATGGCACTCACCATTTTCAGGATGGGCGCTGTTATATTCGGTACCTGGTATTTGGCAAAGATCATCAGGGAGAAACAGCATAAGGGATTTATTTTTTGTGCTTCGCTGGTGTATGCAGGCGCCTTGGGTAACCTGATAGATTCTTCTTTTTACGGGCTGATATTTGATAAAGGAATGACGCCTAATCCTAATGCTGCAGGCGGATACGATTACTACAGTGGCCTGGCTAAATTCTCTTCAAAAGGCTATGCTCCTTTCTTACATGGCAATGTGGTCGACATGCTTCATTTCCCCGTAATAGATACAACATGGCCAAAATGGGTCCCTTATTTTGGTGGAAAGGATCTTGTATTTTTCCGTCCAATCTTTAATATTGCCGATGCATCTATAACAACCGGTGTCCTCAGCATTTTAGTTTTCCAAAAAAGGTTTTTTAAGCAGCGTAACCGCAAGGAAACGCATCCAACGGTAGAAACCAATGCAGTGGTTAATGATGAGTCGCAGGTTTCGTAAAATGTATATCTTTAAATCAACAAATTTAAAAGTTTTATGAAATTATGTTATCTGGCAGCAGCCTTTTTTGTAGCAGGTCTTTTTTTAACAGGCTGTGTAAAAAGTGATGATCCTGCCGGGGTTTCAACGGGTACATTACAAAGTGCCATCACGGGAAATTGTTCGCCGGTAGTGGTAAATGGCATTTTTATGGTTGATAGTGTTTTAACCAATAATAATTATGTTGATGTACAGATAAATGTTACTGTTGGCGGAAGTTTTGATATCAAATCGGACAGCATTAACGGCTATATATTTAAAAAATCAGGAACTGTAAGCACTGGCTTAACCACGATTCGTTTGTACGCCAGTGGAAAACCAGTTGCCACAGGTACAAATACGTTTACTGTTATTTACGGAGGAACTGCCTGCAATTTTTCAATTACTGTTTTTGCAGCCGGGGGAGGATTTGGAACAGCGTTGTATACCCTGGGTGGTTCACCGGGAAATTGTTCCATATCGAACATAACAGGTAATTATATTGTGGGCACAGCTATGACAGCAAACAATAAGGTTGAGATGACAGTAAATGTTACCGGTACAGGAACCTATAACATAACCGGCACAGCAGTAAATGGGGTAACTTTTAATGCCAGCGGTGTATTTACCAATCCCGGTATACAAAATATTTTTTTAGCCGCCAGCGGAACGCCGGCTGCGGCAGGCATCTTTACTTACCCGGTTCTGAATGGGGCTACCAATTGCAATTTTTCAATTACCTATACCACGGTTATTACAAATGCAACTTTTGCCCTAAGCGGTTCTCCGGGTAATTGTACTGCCGCTACAGTTAATGGAACATATACTGCGGGAACAGCTTTAACCGCTTCTAATACTGCTATAATCAATGTGAATGTAACATCTCCCGGTGTTTACACCATTGCTACTACAACAGTAAACGGGATCAGCTTTTCGGCATCGGGAACATTTAATATTACAGGTCCCCAACAGGTTACATTAATTGGTACCGGTACCCCAACTGCCGCCGGCCCGTTTAATTACCCGGTTTCTGGCGGAGGAAATACCTGTGGAATTTCCCTGACAGTTTTGTAATTCAAATAAAAATAGCAAGCAGCAAAACCCTTGCTTTTTTACTCTTAAAAAGACATTAACACAGTAAAGCATAATACTTTAGAAAAAATTACAGAACTTTATCTATAGTACCCGTTGGGTGAAAAGACAAAAAAAGATCAATGAACAAATTACGTCCTCTATTATTTGCGGCCATTTTAATTTCTCTTTTTTCCTGCGAAAAGGAATACAGCACTGAAAACAGCGGGAATAACGATAGTGATTTCATAGTTGGTATCGATTGCCGTATCAGCAAGATCGTTTATACCGATACAGCCGGAGCAAGTATGGGTTTACCGGGTGTAGGCCTTGGTTCTATTGCAGCAGAAATTGATAACATTGATATTGTGACGGGGATCATTCAATTTGACAGCCTGTCCAATACCCTCGAATTTATTACCGATCCTGTTTATGCAAATGATACTATCTATATTAATGCAGATGAGTATTTTATTGCAGATGCAAATAGAAGGATCACAAAAATGCACGGATTGATCGATCCAACAGATCCCCTTTCTTTACAGTTTGATGTGTTTTATACCTACAATGCTACAGGTTACCTGGTAAACAAAACCTATTTTTTAACCATCAGCCCTACTGATGCTTTTTATAAAGTAGATTATACTTATGCAGGCGCCGGCAACCTGTCGCATATGACAGCAGTTAACCTGCCCAGTGGCGACCTTGCCATGGATGCAGACCTTAGTTACTACAGCCTTACGGTGCCAAGGCGCTTTATTTATACATTTCCTGATGAGATAAACTATTCCCAGTTTACCCAGTTCTTTGATTTTGGAACAAGGAATTTTAATGCTCCCAAGGATATGAAAGTTCGTAATTACGATCCGGGTAATGTGGTAAGGGATTCTATTGTTTCTACTTTTACTAATTACAGGATGAGCAATGATACCTATATATTAAGTGTGCAGATGGGAGGGGATGACCAACCAAGCATCCCGGCTCTGGCAGGCAAGCTTAGTTTTAGTTATAAGTGTAAATAGTTTTATTGCTTAATGGTTTAATTGTTATGGAGCCTGCAATGATCAGAAATATCTCTCTTTTATAGGCAGTAAACAATTTAACAGTTCAGCAATATAACAATCATGTTATCTTTCCAACCATATTCGCCGGTATCACCCATTCGTCGAATTCCTTTTCGGTAACATAACCCAGCTTTACAGCCATCTGTTTCAGGGTTGTTCCTTCTTTATGCGCTTTCTGTGCGATCTCGGCCGATTTGTAATAACCGATCTTTGTATTTAAAGAAGTAACCAGCATTAAAGAATTATCCAGGTGCTTTTTTATATTTTCTTTGATCGGCTCAATACCAACTGCACATTTATCATTAAAAGAAACACAGCCATCCCCGATCAGCCTGGCGCTGTGCAGGAAATTGAAGATCATCACCGGTTTAAAAACATTCAGCTCAAAATGGCCATTGCTGCCGCCAATGCCGATGGTAACATCATTACCCATTACCTGTGCAGCTATCATGGTCAATGCTTCGCATTGTGTGGGATTAACTTTGCCCGGCATAATAGATGAGCCTGGTTCATTATCCGGAATAAAAATTTCACCAATGCCGCTGCGTGGCCCTGATGATAGCATGCGGATATCATTGGCGATCTTCATCAAACTTACAGCTACAACCTTTAATGCAGCATGTGCTTCTACAATAGCATCGTGTGCTGCAAGCGCTTCAAATTTATTGTCAGCAGTTTTAAAAGGCAGCCTGGTAAGTTTGGCAATATGCTTAGCTACGTTCACATCATATTTTGGCGGGGTATTTATGCCTGTGCCAACAGCGGTTCCGCCTAAAGCCAGTTCACTTAAATGCGCCAGTGTGTTTTTAATAGCTTTCAATCCATGGTCCAGTTGAGAAACATAACCACTAAACTCCTGGCCAACTGTTAATGGCGTTGCATCCATAAAATGGGTGCGGCCGATCTTCACTACTTTTTTATAAGCCTTTGCTTTTTTATCAAGTGTGTTACGCAGTTTGGTAAGGCCGGGGATGGTTGTCTCCATTAAAATTTTATAGGCAGCAATATGCATGGCGGTAGGGAAGGTATCATTACTGCTCTGCGATTTATTTACATCATCATTGGGATGCAGATACTTTTCTTTGTCCCCCAGTTTGCCGCCATTCAATACATGGCCACGGTAAGCAACCACTTCGTTCACATTCATATTGCTTTGTGTACCACTACCGGTTTGCCAAACTACCAGGGGAAAATAATCATCTAATTTTCCATCCAGTATTTCTTTACAAACTTTACCGATCAGGTCGGCTTTCTTTTTTGGTAAAATACCGGCTTCATTATTGGTGATGGCTGCAGCGTGTTTTAAATAAGCAAATGCCCTGATGATCTCTTTGGGCATTTTATTGATATCCTGCGCAATCTTAAAATTATCAATGCTTCGCTGGGTTTGTGCGCCATAATAGGCATCAACAGGCACTTTCACTTCGCCCATGGTATCTTTTTCTATTCTGTACTCCATATAATTGGTTATTAAAGTTTTGTATGCAGTTGCAAAGGTAAATGATAAACCGGAGGGGTAAAAATACTAAGTAAGTTGCACCTAAAAAGATATTAACATCAGAACATTTACTATTTTTTTGTTATAGGATTAGGCATACATTTACTAACACTCATTTTTCAAATAAATATTTTACTTATGAAAAAAGGTTTACTTCTAACATTCGTGTTAGTACTTATCAGTACGTTGGGCTTTTCACAAACAGACAAATTCTGGTCTGACAATAATGAGAGCCGCAGCAGTATTATTACAGATAAAGCTGTAGCACGGTTATCTTTTCCTAAAGTATTTAAATTGTTTAACCTAAACACAGCTTCTTTAAGACAGCAGTTGTTTTCGGTTGTTGACAAAAATGCCTCAAGTCATTCCACGGTTATCTCTTTGCCAAATGCCAAAGGTGAACTGGAACAGTATGAGGTTTTTGAAGCATCTAATTTTGAGCCTGACCTGCAGGCTCGTTTCCCCGAGATAAGGGCATTTTCGGGCAAAGGAATTACAGATCCTTATGCCACACTAAAATTGAGCATATCCCCGCAGGGCATACAAACAATGGTTTTCAGAACAGATAAAGAGAACGAGTTTATAGAGCCTTATTCCAATGATCATAGAGTATATGCAGTTTTCAAATCTCAAAGAGAAAAAGGGAAACTGGCATGGACCTGCAGTACCGATGATAAAAAAACGATGGAAGGCCTTAATTTAAAAGGTGATAATACCAGCAGCGCAACCGGAAGTTCAACCGGCACATTAAAAACCATGCGCCTGGCACAATCATGTAACGCAGAGTATTCCAACTATTTTGGAGCAACCAGTGCTGCACAGGTTGGGTTGGTTTTGGCAGCCTTTAATAATACACTTACACGTTGTAATGGTGTGTATGAAAAAGACCTGGCTTTACACCTCAATCTTATTTCAAATACCACATCGGTTATTTATTATACAGCATCAAGCGATCCTTATTCTACAACTTTAAGTCAGTGGAATTTGCAATTACAACAAACACTTACTTCGGTTATCGGACATGCAGGCTATGATATTGGCCACATGTTTGGTAAATCTGGTGGTGGTGGAAACGCTGGTTGTATTGGTTGTGTTTGTGTAAACCCTGCCAATAATAATTCTTTGGGTAAAGGTGCAGGTATTACATCTCCCAATGACGGAATTCCGCAAGGCGATAATTTTGATATTGATTATGTAGCGCATGAAGTAGGGCATCAGTTAGGAGGTAACCATACTTTCTCCATGTCTAGTGAAGGTACAGGAGTAAATAAAGAAGTTGGCTCTGGTATCACCATCATGGGGTATGCAGGCATTACTTCGCAGGACGTGGCACCACATTCAATTGATATTTTTCACCAGGCAACCATTGCACAGATACAGGCAAACCTGGCAACTAAAACATGCCCGGTAACTACAAATATTACAGCCAATAATGTTGCACCTGTAATAGCAGCGCTCAGCAATTATACCATTCCCATCAGCACACCATTTGCATTAACAGGTGCGGCAAGCGATGCAAACGGAGATGCAATTACGTATTGCTGGGAACAAAATGATAACTCAACAACAACGGGTGCAAACAGTGTGGCATCTCCAACAAAAGCTACAGGCCCTAACTGGTTATCATTTCCTGCTACTGCATCAGGCACCAGAACTTTTCCAAGATTATCAACCATACTGTCTGGCTTAAATGTTACACCTCCTTTACCTGGCGGCGATGCCGGTGCAAACATAGAAGCATTAAGTTCAGTTTCAAGAACGTTGAATTTCAGGTTAACAGTAAGAGACAACCATGCATTCAGTTCAACCGCACCTGTTGCTGTTGGCCAAACTGCTTTTGCAGATGCAGTTGTAACTGTTAGCAACACATCAGGCCCGTTTGCAGTAACATCACCAAATACAGCTGTAACATGGGCTGGAGGTTCTACACAAAATATTACCTGGAACGTAAACAATACAACTGCAGCGCCGGTTAGTTGTGCCAATGTAAAAATTTCATTGAGTACTGATGGCGGGCTAACTTTCCCAACAGTGCTGACAGCAAGTACGCCTAATGATGGTTCACAATCACTGGTGATCCCTGTGGGTGCATCAACAACGGCAAGAATAAAAGTAGAAGCAGTTGGCAATATATTCTTTGATATAAGCAATACCAACTTTACCATTGGTGGCGCCATTGCCTGCGGCGATGCAACTGGTTTAACTGCATCTGCCATTGGTGATAATACCGCTACTGTTAGCTGGAATGCAGTTGCAAATGCCATCAGCTATGCAGTGGATTATAAATTGAATTCATCCGGTACGTGGACCAGTTTTTCAACAGCACAAACCGGTACATCTGCAAACTTAACCGGTCTCACACAAGGCTCTTTATACGATTGGAGAGTGCAGGCAACCTGTGCTTCGGGAAGCGGAAATTTTGTTGCAGCACAGTTTACAACAACAGCTCCATTTATTTGTAATGCACCATCAGGATTAAGTGCATCGGGCATCACTTCATCAGCTGCTACTGTAAGTTGGGGAGCAGTTAGCGGAGGTGTAAGCTATGATGTGGATTATAAGCTGAACAGCTCAGGAACATGGATCAACTCAATTACAGGAACTACACTAACATCAAGAAATATTACAGGGTTAGCAGCTTCTTCATTGTATGATTGGAGAGTAAGAACAAATTGCTCAGCCAGCAGCAGTGGATACGCACAGGCACAGTTTACAACAGCCGCTGTTAGTACCTGTCCTGGTATTTATGATGTAAGTACCAACGGAACATCAGGTGGTGCAGCAACCATTCCTTTTAATACCGATATTAAAGGTTTGATAAGCCCATCAGGCGATAACGATTATTACAGATTTGTAATTACCACAGGCGGTACTGCTACCATTACACTTACTACTTTGCCGCTTGATTACGATATCCGCCTGTACAGCAGCAACGGTACAACCCAGCTGGCTATTTCTCAAAACGGTGGTACAAGCAGCGAAACCATTACACGTACATACACGGCAGGCACTTATTATGTAAGGGTATATGGTTACAATAATGCGAACAATGCAACCAACTGTTACACATTAAAAGTACAGTTAGGTACTGCCACCCGTAATGAGGAACCTGCAATTGTTGAAACGACACCTGGCAAACTTTCCATTTCACCAAATCCTGTTGCTACTACAACAAACCTGTTGTTTAAAGCTGAATCAGCAGGTATTGCTGATGTGATCGTTACCAATCAGCAGGGCAGTATTGTTTTAAGAAGATCAATGGCTGTTACAGCCGGCGATAATATTAAAATGCTTGATGTAAGCAGGTTACCATCAGGATTGTATTATGTTAAAGTACAAAGCGGCGCAAGTGTTCAAACCGCCAAGATCGTTATTTCAAGATAGTCAATCAACAACGTTTGCTTAATAATAGGAGCCTCCCGATTTATCGGGGGGCTTTTTATTTTAATCGTACATCAGTTGTATATTTAGAATAAATAAAAGCGAATGAAGACAGTGAAAAATATTCTGGTTACGCTCTTGTTGTTCTTTATTTACAGCAATGAGAAAATATCTGCACAGCAGCAGGAATATTTTCCTGATCCTGATACAGCCATTCAACATAGGTTGGAAGAATGGAAAGACCTGAAGTTCGGGCTGCTTATGCATTGGGGAACCTATAGCCAGTGGGGGATTGTAGAAAGCTGGAGCATTTGCCCGGAAGACCTGAGCTGGGCCACCGGTGCCAGAAAAAAAGGAGTGGCCGATAATTATAATGATTATGTAAAAGCATACGAAAATCTTAAAACCACTTTTAATCCCATAAAATTTGATCCGGAAAAATGGGCAGCAGCAGCAAAAGATGCCGGGATGAAATATGTTGTGTTCACTACCAAACATCACGATGGGTTTTGTATGTTCGACAGTAAGTACACCGATTATAAGATCACTGATAAAAGCTGTCCGTTCTCAACAAATCCAAAAGCTAATGTTACCAAAGAGATATTTTCTGCATTCAGGAAAGAGAATTTTTGGGTAGGCGCCTATTTCTCCAAGCCCGACTGGCATTCTGATACATATTGGTGGAAACAATTTCCGGTAAGCGACCGCAATGCCAATTACGCCATTCCAAAATACCCGGAGCAATGGAAAAAATATACCGACTTCACACACAACCAGGTTAATGAACTGGTTAGTGATTATGGAAAGATCGATATCCTTTGGCTGGATGGAGGATGGGTGCGAAAAAAAACAGATGAAGAAGTAAAAAGTGAATTATTTGAAACATACGAGGGAAGCCGCTGGACACGTAACCCGCAAAGCCAGGATATTGATATGCCACGCCTGGTAAAGGAAGCAAGAGCAAAACAACCAAAGCTGATCGTAGTTGACAGGGCGGTACCTGGTGAGCAACAAAATTATCTTACACCCGAGCAACATATACCGGAAAAGGGATTGCCTTATCCCTGGGAGACCTGCATGACAATGGCCACCAGCTGGAGTTATGTGCCAAATGATGTATACAAACCAACGAATGAGATCATTGAGAAATTAGTTGACATTGTAAGTAAAGGGGGAAACTATTTACTGAACATTGGTCCAAGTCCTGATGGAGAACTGGATCCCGTTGCTTACGAACGTATGAAAGAGATCGGTGCATGGATGAAAACAAATGGAGAAGCTATTTACAGCAGCAGGATGTTTACTGTCTTCAGCGAGGGAGAAAAAATTAGGTTCACACAATCGAAAGATGGAAAGACAAAATATATTTTCCTTTTCGACTTTCCGGAAAATAAAATAACACTTGCTAAGCCCCCTTTTTTGAAAAACGATAAAGTGCAATTGTTGGGAAGTAATAAACAACTTGCATGGAAACAAACTGAGCCGGGTGTTGAGATAACAATTCCCCCAGCATTAAAAGCAGCAACCGATCATGTGTGGGTTTTAAAGGTAAAGTCTAATTGATAAAAATGAATGTCATTTTGAAAAAGTATTTTAGTTTTTGGTTCCTGTTTTTTTGTACAGTGAATTTATCGGCACAATTGCCGCTGGAAACACGTGTGCAGGAATTGTTAAAGCAAATGACATTAGAGGAGAAGGCATCTCAAATAAATAATACTTCACCTGCAATTGAAAGATTAAAGATACCTGCTTATAACTGGTGGAATGAAGCATTGCATGGTGTTGCCCGTGCAGGACTGGCTACCTCTTTTCCGCAACCAATAGGCCTGGCAGCTACATTTAATGACGTAGCTATTTATAAAATGGGCGTGATGATCAGTGATGAAGCAAGGGCAAAGTATAACCAGTTTCAGCGTGAAGGAAAACGCAGCTTGTATGAAGGGCTTACTTTTTATTCACCCAATATCAATATTTTTCGTGACCCACGCTGGGGGCGTGGCCATGAAACTTTTGGAGAAGATCCATACCTGACCGGTACCATGGGTGTTGCATTTGTAAAAGCCATGCAGGGCGATGATCCTGATTATTTTAAGACCATTTGTACAGCCAAACATTTTGCAGTGCACAGTGGCCCTGAACCTACAAGGCATGAGTTTGATGTGAAACCGCTTAAAAAAGATCTGTGGGAAACTTATTTGCCTGCATTTAAAATGCTGGCGCAACAGGGAAAAGTTTATTCCTTCATGTGTGCTTACAACCGGTTATATGGCGAACCTTGTTGCAGCGATCCTTTTTTACTGAATAATATTTTAAGAAAGCAATGGGGCTTTAAAGGATTTGTTGCTACAGATTGTGGTGCAGTGTGGGATATGTTTATGTATCATCACACAGCAAAAGATTCTGTTGATGGCATGGCGAAAGCCATCAGGGCCGGGGTTGATAATCATTGCATGGGTTATGTGGGTGCTGTTATTCCTGCAATAAAACAGGGACTGTTGAAAGAATCGGAGCTCGATACGGCTGTTGCAAGATTGTTAAGGGCAAGATTTAAACTCGGTATGTTTGATGCGGCTTCATTGAATCCTTATGCTTCTATACCATATAGTGTGGTAAATAATGAAGAGCACATGAAATATGCACTTGAGCTTTCAAAACAATCGATCGTTTTACTGAAAAATAAAATGAATGTTCTTCCCCTATCAAAAAAAATTAAAACAATAGCCGTTATTGGTCCTAATGCTAATGATGCAGAAATTTCATTGGGAAATTATAATGGAGAACCGGCACATGTAAGCACCGTGCTGGAAGGAATAAAAAATGTATTGAGTAAAAATGTGCAGGTTAAATATCAGAAAGGATGCAATGTTGTTGATACCATAAACTATATCAGGGAAAAAGATTTTGCACCAGCGCTGGCCGTAGCTAAAGATGCTGATGCCATTATTTTTGTTGGTGGCATTTCGCCAAGATTGGAAGGCGAAGCATTGCAGGTAAAGATCGATGGATTTGATGGAGGAGATAAAACAAATCTTGATCTGCCTGCTGTACAAACTGCTTTACTAAAGGAATTAAAGAAAACAGGCAAACCGATCATACTTGTGTTGATGAACGGAAGCGCACTTTCCATCAATTGGGAAAACAAAAATCTTGACGCTATTATTGAGGCATGGTACGGCGGTGAAGCAGCAGGGCAGGCTGTAGCTGAAGTTTTGTTTGGAGATCATAATCCATCAGGAAGACTACCGGTTACTTTTTATAAGTCGATCAATGATATACCGGCTTTTGAAGATTATACTATGAAAGGCAAAACCTACCGCTATTGTGAAAAACCCGTTCTGTACCCTTTTGGATATGGATTGAGTTATACAAAATTTAATTACAGTAATTTGAAATTGTCATCAACAATATTGAATGAGAAAATTGAAATAACTCTTACTGTTAAAAACACCGGAGATATGGATGGTGATGAAGTGGTGCAGTTATATATTCACCAGCAGGGGCAGCAGGCGATAAAAGAACTGAAAGGTTATCAGCGGATAAATTTAAAAAAAGGAGAATCAAAACAGGTTAGTTTTATTTTGAGGCCTGAGGATATTTTACATTACGACCCAACAAAAGATGGTTTGACTGTTTTACCGGGCAAAGTAGAAGTGATGATCGGCGCTTCATCACAAGACATAAGATTGAATGCTGATTTCTTAATAAAAAATAACTGATGCCTTTTTTAAAACGGATATCGATTTTTGCTTTGGCTTTTTATCCTTAGCTTTTGCAGGCGCAAAATAATTTTCCCAAGCCAACAAAAGCACAACTTGCATGGCACGATATGGAATTCTACCTGTTCATGCATTTTGGCCCCAACACATTTACCGACCTGGAATGGGGACACGGTAATGAAAAAGAAGAAGTCTTCAACCCAACCAATTTAGATTGTGAACAGTGGTGTCGTATTGCAAAAGCTTCCGGCGCAAAAGCGATCATCATCACAGCAAAACATCATGACGGATTTTGTTTATGGCCCAGTAAATTTTCAAAACATACAGTAAGGGAAAGTAAATGGAAGGATGGCAAAGGAGATGTATTGAAAGAATTATCTGATGCCTGTAAAAAGTATGGATTGAAATTCGGGGTTTATATTTCTCCCTGGGACCGCAATCACCCGGACTACGGTACAGAAAAGTATAATGATGTTTTTGTGAACATGATGAAAGAAATATTTGCAAACTATGGGCCCATTTGGGAACTCTGGTGGGATGGAGCCAATGGTGAAGGTCCCAATGGAAAACGCCAGGTGTATGACTGGAATAGATTTGAAAAAACAGTTCGTGAACTTTCTCCAAACACAATTGTGTTCAGTGATATTGGCCCCGACATTCGTTGGGTAGGCAACGAGAGTTTGTGAAAAAACTCCTGTCGTCGTATAAATATACACACAATGTTAATAGCTTCAAAGCTGTATGATTTTTGTATAATTAAAGCATGCAATTTATACAAGGACAACCCCGCCAGCAAACCTACT
>Ga0193752_1000216_pt1 | contig 68210 bp, 59 predicted proteins | sample H1c1metaG_FD_144924 | JGI IMG/M metagenome (GOLD analysis project Ga0193752, IMG submission 144924) | Soil microbial communities from a riparian zone of the East river system, Colorado, United States - H1c1 | ecosystem: Environmental > Terrestrial > Soil > Riparian zone | place: USA: East River... | reverse complement strand
ATCTGAGTACTGGCCACGCACTACATTCTGATGAACTTCGTCGCCTTTGATGGGCCTGATAGCATTTAGTACATCGACTTTTTTATTTCGTATCTCATTTGCCTCAAACGAAACAGGCGCTTCCATACCAATCATACATATCAGCTGCAGGATATGATTCTGGATCATGTCACGGAGTGCTCCCGAATGTTCATAATATCCACCGCGCCCCTCGAGACCGACCGTTTCAGCGGCAGTGATCTGGACATGGTCGATATAATTTCGGTTCCAGATCGGTTCAAAAAGCGCATTTGCAAATCGTAGCGCGAGAATATTCTGAACGGTTTCTTTGCCAAGATAATGATCGATGCGATAGATCTGATCTTCAGAAAACATCGACGAAAGCAATCTGTTCAGTTCATGAGCACTTTCAAGATCATGTCCAAAAGGTTTTTCAACAACGATCCGGGTACATTTGGTATCAGCGCAGATATTTAGCGGGCCGAGTTTGGCGGCAATATCAGGAACCAGCTGCGGCGCAACCGCCATATAAAATATCACATTGGGGTGTTCGCCATATTCTTTTTCCTTTTCCTTTACCACATCAGCAATGGCATTGTATTCAGCTTCATTTTCAGCATCCATTTGCAGGTAACTTATGTTCGCCGAAAATGCTTCCCATTTGCCCTTCTTTTCGTCTTTCCTGCGGCTGAACTGGTTTATGCCATCAAGAAGGTGTTTACGATAATTTTCAGGGGTGAAAGCTGTACGTCCAATGCCAACGATGCCGAATTTCTCAGGCATCCAATCATCGATAAAAAGGTTGTATAAAGCAGGAGTGAGTTTACGGAAATTCAAATCACCGCTTCCTCCAAAAATAAAAAGAAGGGAAGCAGGGGGTCTTTTATGGTTTTGCATAATAAATTAATTCTTCGTTCTAAAAATCTTTTACCAATCTGGTGTAATGGCATTAATAACAATCATATGACGTATTGCTCAGGCATTCCATTCGGTATGGAAGAAACTACCGGTACCGTCTATGCGCTCATAGGTATGGGCTCCGAAATAATCGCGTTGTGCCTGTATCAGATTTACCGGCAAAATTCCGCTGCGATATGCATCAAAATAAGCAAGTGCACTTAACATTCCGCCTGAGGGGTAGCCAGCACGTACTACAAGTGCGGCAACGGTACGTATATCGGCCTCTTTGCCAAGCAACCATTTAGCAACGCCTTTATCAAGTAACAGGTTAGGCAGTTTGTCGTTTGCCGAGTAGGCAGCTGAAAACATATCAAGTAGTACTGACCGGATGATGCATCCACCACGCCAAACCTTAACAACTTCGGCCAGGGGAATGTTCATATCGAGCTGGACAGAGGCTTTCTGCAGCATTGCCATTCCCTGTGTATAGCTGATTACGATTGCAAAGGCGAGGGAATTTTTAACTTCCTGGATAAACACTTCTTTTGGAAGCGGGATAGTTTTTACAGCAGTTGGATATAGTTTAGCAGCCTGCAGCCTTTCGTCTTTGAAAGAACTGATATTGCGCATCGCAACGGCCATATCGATTACCGGGATAGGAACGGGCAGATCGAGTGCATCCTGGGATGTCCATTTACCGGTTCCTTTCGAACCGGCTTTGTCAAGGATCTGATCTATGAGATAATCGCCGGTTTTATCATCTTTTTGTTTGAAAATGGAGGCGGTGATTTCGATCAGGAATGATTCCAGCTCTCCTTCATTCCATGACTTGAAAACCTCATGCAATTCGTCGTTTGTTAATTCGAGCCCACGATGAAGAAGATCATAGGCTTCACTGATCAGTTGCATGATCGCATATTCAATTCCGTTATGGACCATTTTTACATAATGGCCGGCAGCGCCTTTACCGAGATAAGCTACGCAGGGAACATTGTTAACTTTAGCGGCAACAGCTTCCAGAATGGGTTGAACCGTTGTCCAGGCGATCTGGTTTCCACCGGGCATAATGCTGGGACCGGTGCGTGCACCTTGCTCACCACCGGAAACGCCCATACCCATGAAATGAATACCGGTTTCTTGCAAATAGTTTACACGACGTAGGGTGTCTGTATAATGAGAATTGCCACCGTCGATTATAATATCGCCTGGTTCAACGAGAGGCTTCAGTGATTCAATTACATCATCCACCGGTTTGCCTGCCGGAACCAGCAACATCAGTTTGCGGGGTTTGGACAGGCTTGCAACCATTTCTTTAAGACTGTTAACGCCTTTTACCGCAGTGCCTGGAGTTGCTGCAGATTCCAAAGCAGCTGTTTTTTTTACATCTTTATCAAATCCTGTCACTTTAAAATTGTGGTCCGCAAGGTTGTAGAGAAAATTTTGTCCCATCACGCCCAGTCCGAAGGATGACAAGTCATATAATTGATCTGTCATATGTGTCGTTGTTAAAGAGCCGTAAAAGTAGGTAATTTGCAAATAGTCTTTTCGCTAACAATCAATATTTATGGCTTCGTCAAACAGACTGGCGGGGTTACTTTGTTATTATACTACTATCCTTATTAAGGATCGGTCAGTGAATAGAGATACTGTTGGTTGCAAACCTGTTTGTGTAGTTATCCGGCGAGACCGTGCCGCATACAGAAGTTTAAAAAACAAGTTAATTTTTATTAATTCCCTTCGTTCGGTTATTAAATACCATTTTTAATCAGTAGATTTGCGGACTCAATTTGAGAATCAAAGCTTAAGATTAGTTCACGACCATTTCCGCGTTTATCCTGGCAATTCGTAATCGTCTTTACTCCCTCTGTTTTTTCAGATTGATTTTAATCATTTTTAATCAGTTAATGTAGTATGAACATTTATGTTTCAAACCTTAGTTTTAACGTCATAGATGAAGACGTTGAAAGCTATTTCGCAGATTACGGAGAAGTAAGCTCCGCAACAGTTATTAAAGACAAATTTACAGGTAAGTCCCGCGGATTTGCTTTTGTAGAAATGCCTAATGAAGAAGCCGCTACCAAGGCTATTCAGGAACTGGATGGTGCTGTTGTTGATGGAAGGACCATCAGTGTAGCAGTAGCACGTCCACGTGAAGAAAAAACAGGAAACAGGCCCTTTGCCCGCAAAGGAAGTTTTAGCCGTTAATTCAATCGATCATTGTTCGATATCACTGTTCGATACTCAAGAGCCCTCGTGGCTCTTTTTTTTTGTTTAATGCCGAAATTGTGAATGCCGGAATCGCTGGAAGACGGTTAAAGAGTAAGGGTTTCCAACGACTCTGCCAAGGGTAAAAAACAACTCAATGCGCTTTTAATAACGTTCAAATTCTCTCGGTCCAGGTTAGTTTTGAGATAAGTTTTTGAGCGTTTATTAGAAGGGCTTTGACTATCGGTTTCTACCGGCTATCAAAGCTTTTTCCGTTTCAGGCAACACCCGGAGTGTCATTTCCGTTACTTCCATTCTTATGTCCGGTGCTTTGGACGTAATATTCTGGTAAATTTCCGGGTTGGAAACCTGCAGTTGGTACTCATACCAAAATAAGAAATATCTTTACCCAGGAAATATCTTTACCGATGTAAAAATAAAGAGATGAGTGATACCCTTGCACCGTTGCCATTGACAGCAAAAGATTTTACAACAGACCAGGAAGTCCGCTGGTGCCCGGGCTGCGGGGATTATTCCATTCTGGCCCAGGTTCAGAAAGTAATGCCTACAATCGGTGTTCCCAAAGAAAACATCGTAATTATATCCGGCATTGGCTGCAGTTCAAGATTTCCTTATTATATGAACACATATGGGATGCATTCAATTCACGGAAGAGCAACCTCTATTGCATCAGGTTTAAAGGCTACCCGTCCTGATCTGAGCGTCTGGATCGTTACAGGCGATGGCGACAGCCTGAGTATCGGCGGAAATCATACCATTCACCTTCTCCGCCGGAATTTTGATGTAAATATTCTGTTGTTTAACAACCAGATCTACGGCCTGACCAAAGGTCAATACTCGCCCACATCAGAAAAAAGCAAGGTTACCAAATCAACCCCGTACGGAAGTCTCGACCACCCATTTAATCCGTTGGCACTGGCAATGGGAGCTGATGCAACCTTTATAGCCAGAAGTATGGACCGCGACCCGAAACATTTGCAGGAGATGCTAAAACGCAGTCATTCGCATCACGGCGCATCTTTCCTTGAAATTTATCAGAACTGTAATATTTTTAACGACGGTGCTTTTGAGATGTTTACCGAAAAAAGCAGTAAACCGGAAGAGGTGCTTTTCATGGACCAGGGGCGTCCGCTCATATTCGGCGCAACCCAAAGCAAAGGCATCAGGCTTGAAGGCTTTAAACCGGTTGTTGTCGATTTGAACAATGGTTTTAGCGCCGACGATCTTTGGATACACGATGAAAAAGATTTTTATAAGGCCCAGGTGCTGGTAAGAATGTTTGACGACCCGAAGATTGAGGGTCATTTACCAAGGCCGTTTGGCGTGTTTTATAAAGGAGACCGCTCCTGTTACGAGGATACTCTCAATATGCAAATCGAAGAAGTGATTGCTTCAAAAGGTAAACCGGATCTGGATAAATTATTAAGGGGCAGGGAAACCTGGGAAATTCTGGCCTGACACCCGGTTTTTTATCCGAAAACCCGTACAACAATATTCCCCGCATAAAATACTAATCAGCGATTTGTGCCGGTACCTCAAACCGGCAATTGGTTAATCAATTAGCGCAGCTAAGCAAGGTTAGAAACAATAGCAAGGCGATGTCCATTCAGCACGATTAACGCTCAGGGATAACCGAAAAAAAATGCCAGCGATGGAAATCGCCGGCCTGTGCTTACCTCTGAAACCACAAAAAGAAAGAAGTTACGAGGGTATCAATAGTAACTTGAAAATGACGGGTTTTTCGGATGTATTAGTTCAGTTAGATTAATTCTGAAAGTTTCAATTAGTCTACCTTCCTGGATTCCTTTTGCGTCAACCTCAATTCAAGGCATAGCAACGCTATTACACAAGATCAGATAAGATTGATACAATTTGTGAACGTCATCACTGTTATACGAAATCGTTATTACGCATAGGTGTAACAGTAATAGTAATACAGCGAAATTTAGAAGGTACTAACAAAAAAGGGGTACAAACCTGTGGGATTCAAGGGGGTCGGGATCGTTACCAGAGATACCAATGCTATGAAGTATACTACTTCAAAAAATCAGGATCTTTAAATAAAGGATTAGTAAATAGAAATTGGATGTTTGGGATAATAGAGAGATTGGATTCAGCGGGCTGAAGACACGCAGTTTAGGTTAGCGTCGTGATACATGAGCCGCGGTAAAAGTAAAGACTGTTTTCTGAAATATCAATAATTTTTTCAAAAAATCTTTGAGTACAGCCTTTTTCAAAGTTTAGTTAATGCAGATCAAGATCAGGATGAACCCTTTAAAGCTTACAGCATGTCCGAAAGTTCTTTCTCAGCAGCTTTAAAAATTTTCTCTTTTTTATAATCATACCACCATTTTGGTGCTGTTTTTTTCATCAGGGTATCAATATGGCGCATACCGATCAGATTCCAGGCTCCGTGCAGTTTTCCGCTGATCGTCGACTGCATGGCCCTGAGGCTCATGGCAAAACCGCTGTCCAGGTATTCCATATGATGCCAATAGCCGGCCGGCATAAATAAAGTATCTCCATGCTCTAACACGACTTCATAGCCCCTGGCATGTTTAAGTGCCGGGAACTGATCGTAATCTGGTTTGCCGTTTTTCTGATAGTAGTTCGAAAAATCGGCCATACTCATCACCTCAAAGGGTTTGCGATATAGCTTGTGCTGTTCCTCATACGGAAAAAGTAAAACTTTTTTTCTGCCGCTGAACTGTGTATGAAATATATGTGACAGGTCCATATCAAAATGCATATGGGTAATACTGGTCTCCCCTCCAACGAAAAGCATCGGGTATTTTTTGATAAACCCCTTCATGTATTCATCGGGCCAGCTAAAATCCTGTGTAAGCTGGGGGGCATGATCGAAAATGTTGAACAGGAAAATTCTCCATCCTGCCGGGCCTTTGCTTATCATGTCGATATATTCACCAAAAGTCTTGTAATCGTCCGCTGCATTTACGGGAGTATAGGCATCACTTTTTACATTATTATAAAGTGCAACCTTCTTATCACCAACTATTGATTTGAAATATTCCCAGTTCCATTTATGATAAGCCGGCCATTGTTTGGCCAGATCTTTAATGATCAGCGGCCTCATTGGCTTATAGTAACGCTGCTGAAATTCCTCGGCACTGATAGTCTCAACTGTATCAACAGGTTGTAAATGCATAGTTCCGTTTTGCGCAAATTTAATATTAAATTCATGTTCCGGTAGGGTGTCAACGGATAAAAAAATCATTTTGGCGTAACTTTTACAGCCGGCACAGTTTTATTTTTGTCTTATACAATCTGTCAACACCATAATCCATAATCATGCTACTACACCTGCATCCTGAGAATCCTCAGCCAAGAAATATTAAAACGATTGTTGAAACACTTCGTACTGGTGGGGTCGTGATTTATCCTACTGATACCATTTATGGCCTGGGCTGTGATATCTTTCATCCCGAAGCCATCGAACGGATCTGCCGGATCAAACAAGTTAACCCTTTGAAAGCACAGCTGTCATTTGTTTGTTATGATCTCAGCGATATGAGTCAATATACCCGTAGTCTCTCAACCCCGATGTACCGGATGATTAAAAGCTATTTGCCAGGTCCATATACGTTTATACTCCCTGCCAGCAAAGAAGTTCCAAAATTATTGAAAAGTAAAAAAAATACAGTGGGGCTCAGGATCCCTGACAATCTAATCGCGCGTTCGATTGTGAAAGAACTCGGCCATCCGATCCTCAGTGCCTCTTTGCCCGGTGAAATGGTAGAGGAATATACCGATCCTGAACTTATCCATGCCAATTTTCATAAACTGGTCGATATCGTGGCCGATGGCGGTATCGGCGGCACGATTCCTTCAACAATAATTGATTGCACTGGTGATGAACCTGTAATTACCCGGGCCGGACTCGGTGAATGGGTGCTGGAATAATATCTTTGTGCAAATACCAATTATGCAATCAGAATATCAGCAGTTTTTTGGCAAAGGGTTTATGCTTGAAACGCCAAGGGTCGTTGTTCGCCTAATGAAACCGGAGGACATCATAAATCTGCAACCCCTTACCGCTTCACCCGATATCTGGACCTGGTTCAAAGAAGACCTTAGTAAGGCTGGTGAACTGGAAAAGTGGATGCAGGATGCCTTTGCCGGCCAAAAAGCAGAAACAAGAGTCCCATTTGTTATCATTGAAAAAGACACCGGCCTGCTTTGCGGCTGCACCAGCTACCTCAATTTTTCTTTCCCGGACAAAAGAATCGAAATTGGCGGGACATGGCTGGGTGCTGCATACCAGGGAAGAGAAGTGAACCGTCACACTAAATTCGCCCTCCTGAGTTTTGCTTTTGAAGCTTTAAAAATGCAAAGGATTGAGATCAAAACAGACGCATTGAACGAGAGATCAAAAGCGGCCATCTTAAAAATTGGAATGATACCCGAAGGCATCCTGAGAAGTCACATGCAGATGCATTCCAATCGCAGAAGGGATACCATGTACTTTAGCATCTTAAGGGAAGAATGGCTCGAAAGAAAAAAAGGATTTTTTGCCGATATGGTATAGGATAATTTTCAAATCAACCATATAAATGAAACCATATAAATGAAACCGAAGAGATGAAACCGAAGAGATCAAACCGAAGAGATAAAACCGAAGTAACAGAAGCGAAGTAATAAAATTGAATTAATAAAAAAGGTCCGGCATATCGCCGGACCCTCACATCATCACACTGAACACTTCCACATCGTCACTCGAAACACTATCAAATCATCAAACTAAACACTGATTATTAATCAAACTTTTTTTGTCTGGAACGTTCTCTGTAGCCGTAACCTTGATGACGGGCCTTTCTATTCCCAGAACGCAGGTATCGCTTGTCATGATGGCTGAAGTGGCCGTCTCTGTTGCCACGAAAATTGTTTTTTCGATAGTGGCTCCTTTCCCTGGCGAGGCGATGGCGATCATGTTTTGAGATCTTTCCATGCCTGAAATTCTTACTCATTCCATCTTTATTATGGCTTCTTTCCCTGACAGATTGCGCATTGGCACTCGTTATGGCAAGTGTTATGAGTAGAGTGAGTGCGAGAATAATTTTACTTTTCATGGCGTTACATTTTTAAATGATTACTTCTTATATATAAGAAGGTACGCGACATGACAGGTTTAACCCGTAACAAAACATTAACCTATGCAGGAGTATTTTAATCTGAAAAGTTGTTAATCCCGGAAGGAGTCCTCGCTCAAATCTGAATAAGAAACGCATTGAAAAGTTTTTCTGTGATAATGACACATACCGTATGTGTCGATGGCTTCACGGTGAGCGCGTGTTCCATAACCCTTATTCGAGCTCCATTTGTAATGGGGATATTCATCATGAAGCCTGGTCATGTACTCATCCCTGTAAGTCTTGGCGAGAATACTTGCCGCAGCAATGGAGGAATAAATGCCATCGCCCTGTATAATACATGTATGCGGTGTAGTATTATATGCTGTGAACCGGTTGCCATCAATTAGCAGAAAACCCGGACGCAGATGTAACTTGTCAAGTGCCAGATGCATGGCTTTAAATGAAGCCTTAAGAATATTGATCCGGTCAATCTCAGCATGATCAACACTGGCCACAGCATAAGCAACAGCATGTCGTTCGATATAATACCTGAGTGTTGTGCGGTCCTCTTCCTTTACCTGTTTGGAATCGTTAAGTAAGGGATGAAAAAAATGTGGTGGCAGAATAACGGCAGCTGCAAACACAGGTCCGGCCAAACATCCTCGGCCCGCTTCATCACAGCCGGCTTCTATGTGTTCTGATTGATGATATACCTGTAGCACTGAGTCCATGTTTCAATTTCAAAAATAAGGGAACACCGGCGAATGATTTAATTTTTACATCTTTGTCCCCGTGATTATTATCCACAACAAAGTGGATAAAATTTAAATACATGGATGTTTTTGCTTACCTGATTGCTGTTCTGATTGGAATTTCTCTCGGCCTCGTCGGGGGAGGAGGTTCAATACTGACTGTTCCGGTGTTGGTTTATCTGTTGAAAGTTGATCCGCTGATGTCGACAACCTATTCGTTATTTATTGTAGGCATTACCAGTCTTGTTGGCGGGGCAAAGGCTTACACAAAAGAATTGGTCGATTTCCAGGCTGTAGCTTTATTTGGCATTCCATCGATTCTATCAATTTTCATATCCCGGCATTTTATCCTTCCGGCGATACCGGAATATATTTTCACCGTTGGAGATTTTTCGCTCACAAAGGGGGCATTGCTGATGCTTGTATTTGCCGTTCTAATGTTCGGTGCTGCCATATCTATGATCAGAAAGGAAAACCATGAATCAGTCCCGATTGAGGAGCCGCACAAAAAACAACCCAATCTGACGCTGGTATTGCCGGGATTATTTATCGGACTTATTACCGGCCTGTTGGGAGCAGGGGGTGGATTTCTGATTATACCCACGCTCGTGGTCATTATCAAATTGCCAATGAAAACTGCGGTCGGAACCTCATTACTCATTGTTGCCATCAATTCCATCTTTGGTTTTATTTTCAGTATCGGTCAGCATGAGCTTGACTGGAAATTATTGATTTCATTTACTTCGCTTGCTATAGCCGGTATTATTATCGGAAGTAAACTCAGCGAAAGGATAGGCGGAGAAACATTGAGGAAGTGGTTTGGCTGGTTTGTAATGGTGATGGGTATTTATATCCTTGTAAAAGAATTATGGGCATTTAAACATTAATAACTCCAGGATAAATATTCAATCGCGTCTTACCTTTGTGGCCGCAATGCAAACAATAGCGCTAAAAGCATCTTCAAAAGCAGTAGCAACCTGGATATATATCGGAGTGTTTATGTTACTTATCCAGGTGATCCTCGGTGGTATTACACGGCTGACAGGTTCGGGTCTTTCCATCACTGAATGGAATGTTGTTACAGGAACCCTGCCTCCGCTGACCGAACAAAAATGGCTGGAAGAATTTAGTAAATACAAAGCCACACCGCAGTTCAGGCTCCTGAACATGGATTTTACCCTCGCAGATTTCAAGTTCATTTTTTTCTGGGAATGGTTCCACCGGTTCTGGGCCAGGCTGATCGGAATAGTATTCGTAGTCGGATTCATTTACCTGGTTGCAAGGAAATTCCTCAGAAAAGACATGCAGCGGCCACTCATTATTTTATTTTTGCTGGGAGCGCTTCAGGGAGCTGTCGGTTGGATAATGGTTGCCAGCGGCTTAACCGGAGATGCGTTATATGTTAAGCCAACAAGGCTTGCATTGCATTTCGTTTTTGCCATTGTGCTGATCGGATATGCTTTCTGGTTTGCCCTTCAGCTGTCGGTCCCTGATAACCAACGCGTGTCAAAGCCCCAAATTAAAAGGGACGTGCTCGCCATCCTCGTGATATTATTTTTTCAGCTTATTTATGGTGCGCTTATGGCCGGCCACAAAGCCGCTACCGCAGCTCCAACCTGGCCCGATATCAACGGAAGTTTTATTCCTTCAAATATGTTCAGGGAAACACCTTTATTACTAAATTTTCTTGAAAACACACAAACAGTACATTTTATTCACCGGATGCTCGCCTATCTGCTTTTGTTGGTCATCCTGATGTTTTCAATCCGCCTGGCCCGTACCGGAGATAAGACGAAATATCTCAAAAACGCGGCATACATCCCCCTGGCACTTGTTCTTCTCCAGGCTGTACTGGGAATCACTTCTGTCCTGGTGAGCCCGGGCATAGTTCCTGGTAAATGGGGTATATTTGAATGGATGGCGCAGTTACACCAGGTAACGGGAATGCTGTTGGTTTTAAGCCTCATAACCCTTTGGTATCTTACCACCGGTAAATCTTTTAATCGGGCCCCCATAATCCCGCGCTGAGAATTTCGTTTAGATTATTGTAAATTAACACCGAATAGAGCCGTATTGCTTTAGGCTATTGAAATCAGATTGTTCATGAAGTTGTTTTTCCGGGGACTATATTATTCTTTTCCATTACAGCTTGTACTGCTTCATTTTAAAAAATTTCAGGTACTGTTGTTTTTCTGGTACCTGTTGTTCAGTATAGTGAGCGGTTCTTTCATGAAGAGTTTTGGCGCAGACTCCTTATTCCTGGCACCCGAATACCTGGGCAACGTGAATTTTATAAGTGCCGCCATCGTCGGCATTTCGATTGGTGTGTTTATCATGAGCTGGAACATTACCACTTTCATATTATTCAGCCGGCATTTTCACTTTCTTGCCACCACCACCAAACCGTTCCTTAAATATTGTATCAACAACGGAATTATACCGCTTGCTTTTCTGATTTATTATTTCATTGAAGCTATCATTTTCGACAGCCGCAAAGAATTGATGACGGCTGCAGAAATAATCTACCTCACGAGTGGTTTTTTAAGTGGATTGATCCTCATTGTTGCTATTTCATTATTTTATTTCTTCCGGGCGGATATCAGTATCATCCGGAGATTAACTCCAATCATAACAAATCCGCAGTTACTGAAAGCTCAGTTCATAAAAAGAGAAAGAAAATTGCATGGCAGCCGTCTCATTAAAGTGGAGTGGTATCTCAATTCAATAAAAAGAGTAAAAAAAGTACGGGATGTTTCGCATTATAGCAATGAGTTTATAGAATCGGTTTTCAGCCGGCATCATTTTGCGGCAGTACTATCAATCTTTGTCGCTTTCATATTTTTGATCCTGATTGGTTTCTGGTCCGATGAACCTTTATTTCAATTGCCTGCAGCATCCGGCATCACCATATTTTTTGCCATACTCATAGCGGTATCGGGCGCCTTTTCTTATTTTTTACAAAGCTGGAGTCTTCCATGCATGGTATTATTATTTGCCCTTTTGAACCTGTTATATATGTATGATGTAATTGATCCCAGTAACAAGGCATATGGGTTAAATTACAACAACAGGGAAGAGCGGCCGGTTTATGATCGGGATCATCTTATGAATATGATGACAGCCGAAAAAGTGGAACGTGATAAAAATAATATGATCGGCATACTGAACCGGTGGAAAGCGAAACAGAAAACAGATAAACCGGTAATGTTTATTATCAACACCAGCGGAGGAGGAAACCGTAGTGCAAATTTCACAATGAACGTTTTGCAAAGGATGGACAGTCTCAGTAAAGGGCAACTGATGGAAAGGACATTCCTGATAACAGGTGCTTCCGGAGGTATGCTTGGCGCAACCTATTTCAGGGAACTTTACAAACAAAAACTGGCTGGCGAAAAAATAAATATGCAGAACACCAGGTATGTTGATGACATCTCGGAGGATCTGCTTAACTCATTATTTACGTCTTTTGTAGCGCGTGATCTGGCTTCTCCGGCACAAAAGTTTAAGGTTGGAGAATATCAGTACATTAAAGATCGGGGATATGCTTTCGAACAAAAGCTAAACCAAAACACACATGGATTACTTAATAAACAATTAGGTGATCTGGCTGCCGACGAAAAAAGCGCCCGGGTACCGTTAATGTTTTTCAATTCGGTTATTACCCGGGATGGAAGAAAAATGATCATTAGTACACAACCGGTTAGTTTTTTAATGAAGCCTGTGCATGATACTACCAACATGATGGCGATTGATGCCGATGCAGTAGACTATCAGGCCTTGTTTGCAAAACAAAATCCAACGAATCTGCGGTTGCTTACTGCATTGCGCATGAATGCAACCTTCCCGTTCGTATTACCAAATGTCTGGCTACCGACCAAACCGGTTATTGATGTTATGGATGCCGGTTTGCGCGATAACTATGGTCAGGAATCAGCAATAAGATTTGTGCAGGTGTTTCGTGACTGGATAAGAGACAACACAAGCGGCATTGTTTTTATCCAGATCAAAGACACAAAAAGCGGAGGATGGGAAAATCCATACGAGTCTGATGACATCACCGAACTGGTAACAAAGCCTTTATTATTACTTCAATTCAACTGGAATAAGATGCAGGAATATACACAGGATGATCTGCTTGCGCTTAGCCAATCAGCAATAGGAAAACAACTTCATAAGATTTCATTTCAATACGTACCGAAAAAAGAAGACGGCCGGGCAGCACTGAGTTTTCATCTTACTAAAAGAGAAAAAATAAATATTGCTGAAGCGCTCGATAATGAGAATAATCAAAAAGCATTTGATCATTTTCTAAGGTTGCTTGCACCGCCACCGGTACTTTCAGAAGCTAAGAAATAAAACCTCTCAGGGATGTAATAATCTGAAAGCTTTTTTTATAACCCGGATTTTAAATTCTGTAGCTGTTGCAACCGGATCGCCATCAATATGTAGTGGTGCGCTTCCCGGATTCTGAATAGTTAATTCACCGGTTTGAAAATAAATGATATTTTTTTTCCGGATCTCTCCGGTTAACCTTTGCAATGCATTGATGCCTGTTGCCTGGCTGATAATTGAAAACGGCAACATAAGCTTACTCATCTTCTTTAATATAACGATATCAAGCAAACCGTCGGTGAGGCTTGCTTTGGGTGCAATGGTAAAATTATTCCCAAACTGGTTGCTGTTGGCAATACAAACGAAAAATGCATCTGCACTAAAGCTGGTTTCCTTTGATTTAATAACGAAATGATATGGTTTGGCTTTAAAATAATTGATTGCCGATACTTTGACATATGTCTGGAAGCCACGTCTCTTTTGTTTTGCAAAGTCATGTGCAACCTGTGCATCGAATCCAATACCGCACAACATACACGAGAACCGGTCATTGATAAATAAACCATCAACATCTGAAACATTCCCCTTAAAAATAATATCCAGTGCTTTGGATGGAGCTTTTGAAATACCGGCTGCCAGGGCAAGGCCGTTGCCGGAACCCATTGGAATAATTCCAATGCTTGCACCCGTGTTTTTGATTTGGGAAGCGACACTATTCACTGTACCATCACCTCCACAAATAATTACATCTGTAACACCATCTTTCCTGATCTTTTTTTCGAGCGATGAGTAATCACCATCCTTATCAGTTTGTAAAATTTCAAATGGGATGTTTTGCCTGGAAGTGCGTTGGGAGATCATTTCCCGCAGGGCGGTTTTCTTTCTGGTACCGGAAATGGGATTGATAAGATAGATGAATTTCCTGGTCACGCCTTGCTGCGAAAGCGACGGGTTAACACTTTGTTCCCATTGGTGGTTGTTTTTCAAAGCCAACTGTTGTACAATTAATTTGGCAAGTTAAGATTTAATTTCGCCTCTGTGCTGCCTCCTGCCTGATTATGGATTTTACCTGATGAACCATTGGTCCGAACGGTTACAACATGCATTTTTAATTTTGTAGATTAGTAGCATAAATACAGATATGCGTAAAATATTATGGATCTTCCTGATCCTGCTTGGGATTATTGTTATTGGATATTTACTGGGCCCGGCTCCGGCAACACCCATTTATAGCCGGGTAATTCCGCCTGTTCCGGCGGAAGCACGGGTACTGGAAAATTACATCCTGAAAAAAGAAGCGCAGCATAAAATAAAACCTGATAACGAAGCGCGTATTATCTGGTATAATGATTCACTGAAGAAAAAAACACCATACGCATTGGTTTACCTGCACGGTTTCAGTGCTTCACAGGCAGAGGGAGAACCCGTACATCGCAATATTGCAAAAGAGTTCGGATGTAATTTGTATTTATCACGCCTTGCCGAACACGGTATTGACACCACGGAGCCTATGGTGCAACTGACTGCTGACAGTTACTGGGAATCAGCAAAAGAAGCATTGGCGATCGGGCATCAGATCGGTGAAAAAGTGATTCTTGTCGGCACTTCAACAGGTGGTACCAATGCACTTCAACTGGCGGCCACTTACCCGGAAGATGTTTCTGCAATAGTGTTGTTATCTCCGAATATAGAGATCAATGATCCGAATGCCTGGTTACTGAATAATCCCTGGGGCCTGCAACTGGCGAAGTGGATAACAGGTTCAAATTATATTGTTTCAAAAGACGACCGGCCAATCAACCAGCAGTACTGGACAACCAGGTACAGACTGGAAGCGGCAGTTGCCTTACAGGAGCTCCTGGAAACAACGATGAATGAAGAGACTTTCAAAAAAATAAAACAGCCAACACTTTTGCTTTATTATTATAAAGATGCAATTCATCAGGATAGCACTGTCAAAGTATCGGCAATGGCAAATATGTTTGATCAGATCGCCACACCGGCCAGTAAGAAAAGATCAGTGGCTATTCCGAATGCAGGTACACATGTGATCGGATCTTATATCAGGTCACACGATGTAGCCGGTGTGCAGCGGGAAATCGAAATCTTTCTTATAAAGGTTGCCGGCATTCCGAGAGTTAAACAATAACGTCCATCGTTTGCAATTGCTTACGGCTTTTTTCTGCCATAAATGCCATGATGTGGCTTTCTATCGAAGCGTCTATTGTAGAAGTAAGCAACCCCGGATTTTGCTGTGCAACCGCCTGAACCCAATTTTCCGCGAGGCGCCAGTCGCCGCCGCCATGCATATCGGTTGTTTGTTTCCAGGTGTCTTTTTTGCCGGACTGAAAATCAGTATGCACCATGCTTTCCATATCGCCGACCACATCTCCAAGACTTCCCATCACTCTTGTTCTTCTGCCTTCATAAGAGGTAAAGGCTTCCATGGAAAATGCGGCAGTAATATTATCCTGGAACAACAGATTGGTGGTGTAATGATCAGGCTGGTCGTTATCCATTTTGTAAACGCAACGTCCGTAATCGGTTGTTTTAAGATAGTGCAGGATTGCTTCACTATGTTTGCTTTCATCTTCAGGGAGGTCAAAAACGTACAGGCGTTTGCGATCCCGATGATAAATCCTCAATGCCGAATAGGGACATTTGGCTTCAATTGCACAGCCATCCATACATCTGGCAGTACTTCCCGGCGGATCGTTTTCTTTTTTAAACCACTTGAGATCTGCAAAAGCATTCACCTTGAGACAAGGTTTTTCAAGCATCCACCGGATAATATCCAGATCATGACAGGACTTGGCGAGTATTATGGGCGTAGTTTTTTCACTGTTATGCCAGTTGCCGCGCACATAAGAATGACTCATATGCACAAATCCGATCGGCTCAAAATGTTGAATACTGGCTACTTTTCCGAGTACGCCGCTTTGGATGATCTCTTTCAGTTTTACAAAATAAGGTGCATACCTCAATACATGGCAAACACCCACCACTTTACCTGTTTTTTTTGCAAGTCTGAGAATTTCCCTGCACTCTTTTTCTGAGGGCGAAATAGGTTTTTCAAGCAGTATATGATAACCCGCATTAAGCGCTGCGATACAGGGGCCATAGTGCAGGTTATCTGGAGTAGATATAATTACCGCATCGGCAAATTTTGGTTTTTTAAATACATCTTCCCAGGTATGGAACCTGTTTGCTGCTTCTATTTTGTGTTTGGAAGCATATCGTTCGTTACGGATGGCGATTGGTTCAGCTACCCCGACAATGTCGAGTTTGCCGGGAAATTCAGCCGCAAAATTTCCATAAACATTCCCGCGGTTGCCCGCTCCGATGGTTATAGCGGTTACGGGTTTGTCAAGCCTGATGTGCCGTGGATCATCGGGTAGTTCGATATTATAGCCGGAGGGCGATGTTGCCCAGGAACCAAGTGGTAAGGATGCGCCTGCTGCGAGCCCCATCTGTTTTAATAGATTTCGTCTTGAAAGTTTACTGCTCATATCATTTCAATTAAGTTTGGAATCGGATGGCGCAGTTTAGGTTGGCTAAGTTATCAAATCCTGCTGTTAATACCAGCTTACTGGTCAATTGATTGTTGTAATCCTCAGCAGGATATTGTAAATTCAAAATTCAAAATAACCGCTTATGGCTGCATCTCAAAGGTTTCTGGCACTCGATGTTTTTCGTGGTATGACGGTCTGTTTTATGATCATTGTAAATACGCCGGGTAATGGAGCAACCACGTTTTCACCCTTGCTACATGCATCCTGGCATGGATTTACACCAACAGACCTCGTATTTCCATCTTTCTTGTTTGCGGTGGGAAATGCTTTGATATTTGCATCGAAAAAATGGGAAGCCATGACACAGTCGAAGGTGTTGTGGAAGATTTTCAAGCGCACTTTTATCATTTTTCTACTCGGTTACCTGATGTATTGGTTTCCGTTCGTTGAGTTGCACAATGGGTCATTCAGTTTAAGACCATTCGAGAAAACCAGGGTATTTGGAGTATTACAACGTATCGCGCTATGCTATGGTGCTACAGCGCTAATGGTTTATTATCTGAAACCCCGCATGATATTAAACATTTCAGCCGCTTTGCTGATCTTATATTGGGCGGTTATGATCTGGTTCGGTGAATCCGCGGATCCGCTTGGGTTAACAACCAATGCCGCAGTACGGCTCGACAGATTTTTACTGGGTGAATATCATTTGTATCACGGTGAGGGGATAGCTTTTGATCCGGAAGGACTGCTTAGCACATTTCCTGCTATCGTGAATGTTGTAGGTGGGTATTTCGCCGGAAAATTCATACTGCAAAAAGGAAAAACCTATGAAGGCCTTAGCAAACTGTTGCTTGCTGGTGCCGCCTTACTGGCTATCGCTTATTGCTGGAATCTCATTTTTCCGGTGAACAAAAAACTCTGGACCAGTTCGTTTGTGCTGCTCACTGTGGGTCTCGACTGCTTAATTCTGGCGTCGGTTATATATATTATAGATTTTCTGAAGAAAACAAGATGGACGATATTTTTTGAAGTCTTTGGGAAGAACCCGCTTTTTATTTACCTGTTATCGGAGATAATTGCCATTCTGATGTATTTTTTCCAGGCGGAAGGGAACATACCAGTTTACACCTGGGTTTTCCGGCAGTTTTTTCTTCCTTTCGGGGGCTACGCCGGGTCTCTGTTGTTTGCACTCACAGTGATGCTAACGTGTTGGCTAGTAGGTTGGTGGATGGACCGGAACAAAATCTATATAAGGGTATAGTTCTAATTTATCAATAAGTTTTGGTTTCCGGCTTGGCTTCCGGCCGATTTTTCGTACTTTTGCGCACGTTTTCAAAAGCTGAAGACGCAGGCTAAAAAGGCCCCCCAAAAGTCAGATATTATGCAAATCAGAAATATAGCGATTATCGCACACGTTGACCACGGCAAGACAACACTCGTGGATAAAATCTTACACCAGACAAATGTTTTCCGGGCTAACCAGGAAACTGGTGATCTCATAATGGATAGCAACGATCTTGAAAGAGAACGTGGAATCACCATATTCAGCAAAAATGCTGCGGTGGTTTACAAGGATGTAAAGATCAACGTGATCGATACACCAGGTCACTCTGACTTTGGTGGTGAGGTCGAAAGGGTACTGAAGATGGCTGATGGAGTTGTTCTCCTGGTTGATGCTTTCGAAGGCCCAATGCCACAGACAAGATTTGTGCTGCAGAAAGCTCTGCAACTTGGTCTTAAGCCAATTGTTGTTATCAATAAGGTTGATAAACCGAACTGCCGTCCTGACGAAGTTCATGAAGCAGTTTTTGAATTGTTCTTTAACCTGGATGCTACTGAAGATCAGCTGGATTTTGCAACCTTCTATGGTTCCGGTAAAAATGGCTGGTTCAATGATAAAAATGAGCAATCAGAAGATATTACTCCACTACTGGATGGTATCCTGAAACACGTTCCACCGCCAAAAGTTAGCGAAGGTCCGCTTCAGATGCAGATAACCTCGCTTGATTATTCATCGTTCCTGGGTCGTATTGCTGTAGGCCGTGTTGCCCGTGGTGTTATCCGTGAGAATCAGCCAATCGCCCTGATGCAGACTGATGGATCTATTAAGAAAGTAAAAATTAAGGAACTCTATATTTTCGAATCACTCGGCAAGAAAAAAGTTACCGAAGTTATTGCGGGTGATATCTGTGCAGTGGTTGGTCTTGAAGATTTCAATATTGGAGACACGATCGCCGATGTTGAAAATCCGGAAGCATTACCAATTATTTCTGTTGATGAACCAACTATGAGTATGATGTTTGGTATCAACAATTCTCCGTTTTTTGGTAAGGATGGTAAATTTGTTACTTCACGTCACCTTCGTGACCGTTTGATGAAGGAAACAGAAAAGAATCTGGCATTGCGGGTTGAAGATACTGATGGCGGAGGTGATAACTTCCTCGTGTTTGGTCGTGGTATACTTCACCTTGGCATTCTGATAGAGACGATGCGTCGCGAAGGATATGAATTAACCGTAGGTCAGCCGCAGGTAATTGTCAAGGAAATTGACGGTAGGAAAAATGAACCGTATGAAACGCTTGTCGTGGATGTTCCTGGAGAATTCAGCGGTAAGGTAATTGACCTGGTTACTCAACGTAAGGGTGAAATGCATGTAATGGAGACCAAAGGTAACATGCAACACCTGGAGTTTGAAATCCCGTCACGTGGATTGATTGGTTTACGTTCACAAATGCTTACTAATACGGCAGGTGAAGCTGTTATGGCACACCGCTTTAACGAATACAAACCCTGGAAGGGACCAATCCCCGGCAGGAGCAATGGTGTTTTGATTGCTAAGAATCAGGCTGTGACCACCGCTTATTCAATTGATAAGCTGCAGGATCGCGGGTCGTTTTTTGTTGATCCGGGAGATGAGGTTTATGTTGGTCAAATTATCGCCGAACACATTAAACCGGGCGATCTTATTGTAAATGCTACGGAAGGTAAAAAGCTCACGAACATGCGTGCTAGTGGTAGCGATGATTCAGTTCGCATTGTTCCAAAAATCCAAATGACACTGGAAGAGTGTATGGAGTATATCCAGCAAGATGAGTGCATAGAAGTTACTCCTAAAAATATCCGTCTTCGTAAGGTGATACTTGATGAAGATGAGAGAAAGAAAGTACAGAAGAGGATGACAGCCGAGGCGTAGCCTCAAGCTCCCCTCCTGCGAAGGAGGGGAAATGCCGAAGGCATGGGGTGGTTGTTTTTTGGTCCTCGCAGGTTATTAGTATGCGGTTACCAAAGAACAACCACCCGCTCGCTACGCTCGCCGCCCTCCTTCGCAGGAGGGCAGCTCTATGGCATCTACTCAAAAATTTCACCAACCACTCAACTCCTGCTCAAACTTGGCCAATTGCAAGTACTTTTAAGTACTCATGAGCCCGCGCACGCTATACAGGTTACTAACCTATAGCTGTATCTGCCTGTTACTGTTTAACGGGCTTTACGGGCAAGCATTTCTTTTCTCAAAAATCAACACTTCTCACGGGTTATCCGATAACAACGCCAGAACGATTACCATCGACAAAAACGGATTTTTGTGGATCGGCACATCACAGGGTCTCAATGTGTACGACGGATATTCCGTAACTACTTTTCTAAAAGAACATAACCCTGAACTTGCAGGTGACCTCATTCTCGAAGTAAAATCAGACAGCAAAAACAGGGTTTGGATCGGTACACCGGAGGGAACAAGCTGGCTCGATAAAAACAGGCGTTTTCACCGGGTAACGTTGGGCGATACCCTAAAAAAATTCTATTGTCCCAGTATTTTTGAGACGAATGTATACGGCACGGTCATAAATACCGATAAAGGGCAATTTTATTACGACAGTAGTAAAAACAAATGGCAGGAAATCGGCTGGATTCCGGCTCCGATAAAACGACCTTTTCTGGATGCCGAAAAGTTTTCTGAAGACAAGGTCATCTTCAGTATGGATACACTGGTGGCTATTCTTGATTACCGGGAGAGAAAAATATTATATCAGGCACCATTCAGATTTCCCGTCAGCGCCTGTAAATTGAATGAGTCTGAAATAGCCATTGGTCTTCAGACCGGCCATGTGGTGATCGTGAATATCAAAACAGGGAAGGAAGTAAAAACATACGAGTTAAAGCATAATCTGAACGGGAAGCTTGTGAACTCAAACCTCACTGAAGTGAGAAAAGCCTCTAATGGCGACATACTTGTTGCTACTGATTATAACGGCCTGGTTGTAATAGACAATGAAGGTAACATTACAGAACATACACACGATCCGCTGGATGCACATTCGCTTTCCTCGAATTATACCTATCGCGTTCTTGCCGGCTCAAAAGGGGAAGTGATTGTCGGTACCTACACCTCGGGTGCTAACATGGGCAATATTCTGAATAAATCTGCAGGTTACACACGTGTGTTCAAAGACAAAACAGGAAAACTTTTTGATAACTATCTAACTGACATAGCCCAGGGTGAAAAAGAAATTTTCTGGATAGGCGCATTGGACAGACTGATAAAATGGAACCGTAAAACTAATGAGTCGCAGTTTTTCACTAACTATTCAAAAACGCCTTATGGTTTAAGACCCTATGAAATACGGAGTATTTGCGTAAGTAACGATAAGCAGATATTTATTGGTATGAATGGTGGCGGGCTCGTCCGGTTCGATGAAGCAAAAAAAGTATTCCGCCAGGTCCCACGTGATTCAACACTCGGAAAGGCTGTTAACGGTAATGCAATTCTCGATATTGTCCAATCTTACGACGGAAATCTCTGGGTTGGTACAACCCTTGGCATGTATTCAATAAATCCCGGGACCCTTAAGATTATATCCTTCGAAAATGATTCTGTTCTAAAAACCTTTGAGGGCAAGCGTGTGAACAGAATTTATGAGGACGATAACAGGATCCTGTGGATCGGTACGGCTGCCAATGGTCTTTACCGGTATGACTTCCGGCTTCGAACGCTCAAAAACTATACAGCTCTTGATGGACTGCCTTCTAATACTGTAAACGCTATAACAGGCGATAAAAAGGGGAATACATACATCAGTACGCTAACAGGGTTTACGATGTTGAATGGAGCTGGCAACTTATACAATGTTACCCGTAAAAACGGCTTACGTTATGATTACTGCCAGGATTTGCTGGCCGATAGCGCAAGCGGAACAGTCTGGCTTGCAAATACAAAATGCATGATCCGGTTTAACCCGACAGACAGCTCCATCCAATATTTTGAGGAGAATGCAGGGTTAAGCATAGAAGGTTTCCGGATCGGGAGTTCTGCGAAAACAAGCACCGGAGAAATGTTCTGGGGCAGCCGGAGCGGTGTAAACTATTTTTATCCGGATAAACTGATAAGTATCCCCTCCAGGCTTACCCTCAGCATTAGTAATATACAATCGAAGGGCGAGAGCAGGCATATCACTGATAATTTAAACCTAAGGTTACCCTATATGTCCAGCGACATATCCATTCATTTTTCAGCTATCAATTTGTACGGTTCCCGTAATATTTACTATCAGTATAAACTCGATGGTTATGAACAGGAATGGCACACTGCAACAGATATAAGGGAAGCACATTACACTTCGCTGCCTACCGGAAATTTTATGTTTTATGTGCGGGCAAGCCTTGATGGAATTAATTGGGTGAATTCGAATAATCAGCTTACAATATATATTGTTCCGCCATTATGGAAACGCTGGTGGTTCATTGCTTTTGGGATACTTGTACTGGGAGGTTCTGTTGCCTGGCTGTTTCAAAACAGGAACCGGAAAATCCGGGAACAAAAGGAAGAAATAGAAACAGAGCAGGCCATCAATTATTTTGCTACAAACATGTATGAGGAACAAACTGTCGAAGCAATTCTATGGGATGTGGCGAAAAGTTGTATCGGCAGGCTGGGATTTGAAGACTGCGTTATTTATCTCCTGGACGAAAAAAGAAAAGTTCTTGTCCAAAAGGCTGCATATGGTCCGAAAAGTCCGGCAGTTTACGAAATAAAACATGTCATTGAAATCCCACTCGGCAAGGGTATAGTAGGAAGTGTGGCTGTTTCCGGTAAGTCGGAAATCATCAACGATACATCCAATGATCCCCGGTATATCGTCGACGATGCTTTCAGGAGTTCCGAAATCTCGGTTCCTATAATTTCGGACGGTAAGGTACTTGGAGTAATAGACTGCGAGCACTCAATAAAAGGGTTCTTTACTCAAAAGCATTTGTCTATTCTTAACACAATCGCATCTTTGTGTGCTAATAAGATAGTTAGAACAAAGGCAGAAGAAGAGAAAGAGAAAGCACAGGCTATCCTGATGGACACACAACAAAAAATGGCGGACGTGGAGATGCAGGCATTGAGGGCTCAGATGAACCCACATTTTATTTTCAATTGCCTTAATTCTATCAACCGTTATATCGTAAAAAGCGACCAGGCAACAGCCTCCCTTTATCTTACACGATTCGCCAAACTTATCAGATTGATATTAGACAATTCCAATAGTAAAAATGTGATCCTGTCAAATGAACTCGAAGCGCTAAAACTTTATATAGAGATGGAGGCCCTCCGGTTCGACAAGAAATTTACGTACAGCATTGTTATTGATGAAGAAGTTAAGGCAGATACTATAGAGGTACCACCACTCATCATTCAGCCTTATGTTGAAAATGCGATCTGGCATGGATTGCTTCACAAAGAAACAGAAGGATACCTTTTGATTTACATTTCGAGGTTGTCTGAAAATATGATTCAATGTGTAATTGAAGACAACGGTATTGGCAGGGATAAGGCCAAGGAATTGAAGAGCAAGTCTGCGATAACCCGTAAATCATTAGGTATGAAGCTCACGGAAAGCAGACTTAGCCTCCTGAATAAATACGCAGAACTTACTGCCAGTGTCGACATCATTGATTTGAAAACAGAAAGTGACGCGGCAGAAGGGACAAAAGTAGTTTTAAAAATTCCGATGTTATAAATTCATCATTATGCAGAAAACAATAAAACAACTATCACTTACCCCCTTTAATAATCCACAAAATTACGATATGATAAAATGTGTTTTGATTGACGATGAAAGTAACAGTCTCGAAATGATGGAGTGGCTGCTTAAAACCTATTGCCCTCAGGTAAAGATCGAGGCTATGTGTAATTCCGCAGAAAAAGGTCTGGAAGCAATTCATCACTATAAACCGGATGTAGTTTTTCTTGATATTGAAATGCCACATATGAATGGCTTTGATATGCTGGAGCAGTTTGATAAGCTATTCTTCGACGTCGTATTCTGTACGGCCTACGACCAGTTTGCAATAAAAGCATTCAAATACAGCGCTCTTAATTATTTATTAAAGCCTGTAGATCCGGATGACCTCAAGGAGACGATCAGTCGCCTGGAGTCCAGAAGATCATCCCCTTCTCCCGAACAAATCAAGTTATTATTTGAAAACATAAGACAGGTACCTAAACAAACGGTTCAGCGGATTGCGCTTACCACTAACGACGGAATGATCTTCGTGGCAACCGGCGACATCATTTATTGCGAGGCAGAAAGTAATTACACGAATATTGTTTTGACAACTGGCAAAAAGATCATGGTATCGAAAGTGCTAAAGGATATCGATGAAGCTTTGTCCGGCCCTGATTTTTTTCGCGTTCACAACTCTTTTCTGATAAATATCAACCGGATCAAAAAATTTGTACGCGGCGAAGGCGGCTATGTGATTATGGATGATGGAACAACTGTCAGCATCTCGCGCTCCCGCCGCCAGGAATTTATGGAACTTTTTTCAAGATTTTAGTGCAGCGCGGACGTCTTCGTCCGCCATTGTAGTGCGGACGTCTTCGTCCGCTCTTGTAGCGCGGACGTCTTCGTCCGCACTACATTCCGCTTATCAATACTGGTCACCAGTCATCACAGCTTTTAGTTTGCTGAACTTCATTTATATATAAGACAAAGAATAATTTTAGGCAAACATTTTCGATTCAGACGAAGACGTCCGCGTTACATTTTCACCAGTTACACAACAACTGATACAGGTTACGAAATATCACCACTATATGTGATTGCATCGCCTTTACCTTTGCGCGACATTTGCATCGTGAATGAAAATATATGGAGATTAAAACGAGAACAGTTAGTACTGCCGGCAAAAAACAGTTTTTGTTAAATAAAATAAAAAGCAAAAAAGCCTGTAACATTTTCAAAACAGCGTCGTCATATATTCATAACGAAACAATTTAAACACATTATAAAATACAAATCATGAAACGTAGAATTTTAACCCTCGCTTTGTTACTGTCATTATCACTCAGTAATATTTTTGCAAACACAAATGAAGAAGTTGTAAACTCTAAAGCTGCCAACTCTTTCAAAAAAGAATTCACTCAGGCCCAGGAAGTAAAATGGGAAAATGGTAAAGACTTCGTGAAAGCAACATTCAAAATGAATGATCAGGTCATGATAGCTTATTACACAAATGGAGGCGTACTCCTCGGTGTTACCAGGAACATTACTATTACTCAGTTGCCAATTAACCTGTTGACTGATGTTAAGAAGAATCATTCAAATACCTGGATCTCTGACCTGTTCGAAGTTACCACCAATGATGAAACTAATTATTATATCACATTGGAAGATGCAGATCAAACACTGGTTTTAAAATCAACAGGTAGCACTGGCTGGTCAACATTCAAAAAACAAAAGAAAAACAATTAATAATTTTCTCAGTTGGTTTTAGTTGGATATTAATCAAAAACCCCCGTTCCCGGGGGTTTTTTTATTTAACTCCCCACCTGCGAAGGAGGGGAAGGTGTCGAAGACGACAGGGGTGGTTGTTTTTTGGTAACTGTAAACTATAAACTGATGTAAGACCAAAGAACAACCACCCTCCTCCGCTAAAGCTACGGAGGTCAAAGCCCGCTCGCTACGCTTGCCGCCCTCCTTCGCAGGAGGGCAGCTAGTGTTCTACATATATTCATCACCGTTATACCACGCTACATATATATAATTGCCAAATACTCAAAAGAGCTTTTTATGGCTATTGACAGATATTAGCTTTGCATCATCATTAAAAAAAACTCTTAAAACCTTAATCAAATGAAGATTGTAAACTATTTAATTCTCATTGTCGCACTTGCTATAACAATGATCGCATGTTCGAAAAGCAGTAACGACGATCCTCCAACGACTTCCAATTCTATTAATGGCGTCTGGCAGGGAACGCTGGTAACGGAGTCAAGCAAAATCACCAGCTTTTATGCTTTCGATATCAAACCAAATGGCGTCTTGCATCGACTTAATGAAGCAGGCAGTATTGCCGGCACTGGCATTTGGTCCATTGACAACAACATCTTTACCGGTACTTACAAAACAGAAAGCAATACGAAGTATTCGGTAATAGGAACATATAACAAAAGCATAAATAAAATTCTGGGTAACTGGGGCCTCAATAACAGTGTTACAAACGGTGGTACCTGGGAAATGATAAAAAAACAATAACAATGAATGTCAAACAATCAATTTGTCAGACGGATACGTTTTAAACAGACGTAATTAATTCAAGCGGAGAACCAAGGATGACGGACGATGCGGCAGGAAACTGCCGCTTTTTTGTGCGTCAGGCATGTTCATCAGCTATAGCAAGAAAAGGTGAACGGAAGAGGTTAAGCAAACTGCGAACTTCCTGTTTTAGATTGAAATCTTTTCTCAAGTTCTTCCATCACGGCAATCGGTTGTATCGCTGTCATACATTCGCAATCAGCGGGATTTTTCCTGCATTTTCCACAGGGTTTGTCAGCAACAAAAACTTTTGCCCTTTCACCCAGAGGAGCCCAACGACCGGGATGTATCGGCCGCATTGGTGGAAATATTCCAAATGCATCCTTTCCTAATGCAGCGGCCAGGTGTAAGGGACCCGTTCCACTTGCCACCAGGCCATCACATCTGTTAATGAACGACATGAATTGGTAGAGATCCATCTGCCCAGTGAGATCAGTTACTCTGCCTGGTACGTGATCAAAAATTGGTTGCAGCAATGGCCTTTCGGCTTCAGTGCCTGAAACAAAAATATTAAACCGGTCGGTTTCCAGTAAGTTGATAAGTGCAATAAAATTACTTAGTCCCCATTCCCTGCCATTGCCCTGCGATTTTGGGTGGAGAATAATGTTATACTTTAGTGGATCTATTAAACGGGCCAGAGAAGGACCCAAAGGTTGAATGCGGTTGAGTCCAAAATCATGCTGAATTTTGGAAAGAGAAAAGTCATTGGTAATTCCCAATGGTGACAATAGTTTCAAATTCAACTGCGCTTCATGAAGATCCGAATTCTTACGGCTTAATTTTACCAGTTTATTACAGGTAGTCCAATGGAAAATGCGGTTGGTTGTACCAATCCTTAATTTGATCCCTACGTCTTTTGCGCGTCTGGCAACTGCTTTATGTGGCAGTACATGAATAATGCATTGTGGCGCGGCCCCTGCTACCAGCACTTTTTTATTCATAAAATCATTGAGGCTGATAAACTGGTCAATAAAAGTACAGGCGCGTATAACCGGCTTTGTATATTCTTTTCCAAGGAATGCAATCCGGCAGTCAGGAAATTTTTCTTTGATGATCTTTGCCATTGGTAATGTAAGCACCACATCTCCGATACTGTCTGTTCTGCTAATGATAATATTTTCCGGAATCATCTTTATTTTGACGTTATTTTGCTTCAGGCGTTCTGCCGGACTTGATTAGTGCAAGCTATCAAATTTCATTTTCTGTACCTAAACCTAATCACCTGATCCGCAACATTCATTAACCCAAGCTGAGTGATCCATCCATTCCCGAAATATCTTGAGGAAATTAAAACAGGCAATATCCGTTCTCTGGCGCGTTGCATATCGCTTATTGAAAATGAAGCATACGGATATGAAACTCTGCTTGAGGCAGTCAATCCTGGCAACAACATTAAAATCACAGGTATCACGGGGCCGCCGGGAGCCGGTAAAAGTACATTAGTAGATGCACTGACAGGTGCGTTTGTGGTACAGGGGAAAAAAGTGGCTGTTTTATGTGTGGATCCTTCATCGCCGTTTAGTTTCGGGGCGTTATTAGGTGACAGGATCAGGATGAGCCGTTGGTATGACCATCCGGATGTTTATATACGTTCACTGGCAACCAGGGGATCACTTGGCGGATTACATCCAAAAATTATCGAGATAACCGAATTGTTAAAAGCTGCCGGTTTTGATCATATTATCGTTGAAACCGTCGGGGTCGGGCAAAGCGAAGTTGAAATAACCGGGCTGTCGGATACCACGGTGGTAGTGCTGGTACCGGAGTCCGGCGATGATATCCAATCCATGAAAGCCGGCCTGATGGAGATTGCGGATATTTTCGTTGTCAATAAATCAGACCGGCCGGAGGCAGATATATTTGTCAGGACCCTGAAACTGATGATGGCACATGGATCCAGGAAAGCGGCAATCGTTAAAACAGTCGCCTCAGATAAACTTGGAATAGCTGAGCTGATAAAAGAAATCGAAGATCATCAGACTCTTCAGGCAATCCCGGATAAACGTTCGTGGCTTTTAACCGAAAGAGCTTTTCATATTTTGCAACAACAAAAGATGAAAGGATATGATAAAAATATCATCAGGGCTGAAATTGAGAGGGAGTTGATTAAAGGAAGGTTTAACCTGTTCAGGTATGTTAAGGGAAAATGAATGCCCTCCTGCGAAGGAGGGCGGCGAGCGTAGCGAGCGGGTGGTTGTTCTTTGAACTCAAATCCTGTTTTAGTTTGCGGTTACCAAAAAACAACCACCCCTGTCGTCTTCGACGCCTTCCCCTCCTTCGCAGGAGGGGAGCTTTATTCACATCCAATAGGAGCACCGGGCGGAATCGGTGAATGCAATGTCGGATTTGCTTTTTCGGGAGCTTTCATTCTTTCAAGCGCCATTTGCAAGTGTGCAATATATCCCTCGTCCTTCGCTATTTTCAACCGGGCCTCGATAAAGCTTTTTAATTCTTTCGTTTTATACAGAATCACTGCCCTTGCCTGAAAAGAACCGTCCTGGTCAATACCAGAAGCCAGTAAATAAGTCAGCAGAATCTGCTCGGTCTGAAACTGAATCAGTTTTTGAACACCCGTTTTCCGCGGAGCTTTCCAGGTTTTATCAATCAATGTTTTCAACATCTCTGATAAGCCAAGTCCATTGGAAATGGTTTCGTTCTGAACGAGCCTGCTAAGTCGGTCGCTGGTGAACAAAAACGACAAAGGCAAATCTGCAGCAGTTTCAGCAGGAGTCAGTGCGTCAAAAGAAAGCCCTGTCCTTTTCTTAAACAACTCGATACCGGATTCATACCCTGCAGGTCTCGGTGGGATCATTTTCAGAACTTCTGATGGAAGCATTAATTTTTCAGGATCCAGGCATGCGATTACAGCTTTGAGCGCCCGGAGTTGTTCTTCTTTGCTGACTGGCTTTGTGATCTGCTGATTATCGCCCCGTACGGCATACGTATAGTACATACCGCCAACAATTTTTGTGACAGCTTCCAGCTGATACCGGTGATAAAGATAAACAGGTACCAAAACATCCTCAAGAGTAGCCATCGGCACTCCGGTCCTGATATTATTTTGCCCGAACTGTGAAAGTGCTTTGGAACGAACCTTCATAACCTCGTTTAATTCATTAACGGCATCCTGGCCATTATCCCATAAATGTGCCTGTGGATGTAACCCACCAGGGCTACGGGCGTCCCGGTCCGAAATAAACTGCAGACCCTGGCCCTCTGCATTTGTAAGTATCTTATTTAATTCCATTGTTTCAGACGGACTTTTTCCAAAATCCCTGTAACCCCAGTTGATGGCGACTTTGTCCCATGCACCAATCTTATTATCATAAGCTTCGTTCAATAAAATCTCACCATTTGCACCCAGTTTAATCATTGGATGAGGATAGTCCATCACACTTGCCCGATCGCTCACACTTGCAGCATAGTTGTGCATCAAACCAAGTGTATGGCCTATTTCATGGGCAGATAATTGTTTGATTCTTTCAACCGCCATTTTAAGCATTTTGTTATCTGCCGGCATTCCGTTCGCAAATGGCGCCAGTAAACCAGTTGCGATCAGGTAATCCTGACGAATCCTCAGCGAACCCAGGGTAACATTTCCTTTGATGATTTCCCCGGTTCTGGGATCAATAACCGATGCGCCATAGGACCAGCCACGGCTTGATCGGTGAACCCAGTTAACCATGTTATACCTAATATCCATTGGATCTGCACTGTCGGGAAGGACCTGAACCTGGAATGCATTCTTATATCCTGCCGCTTCAAATGCCTGGTTCCACCATTTGGCTCCATCCAGCAAGGCGCCACGAATGGGCTCGGGGGTGCCGTTGTCTATATAATAAACAATAGGCTTCACTGGTTCGCCATAAGCCTCAGCAGGGTTTTTTTTCTGAAGCCGGTGCCTCATGATATATTGTTTCTCTATGGGTTCAGTAACAGGTGTGCTGAAATCAAAAAAAGACATGGGAATGAAACTGGACCTGGTATCAAAATCACTGGGCTTGTAATTACTGTCGGGCAACTGAACAAAAGAGTGATGAATACGAAGCGTTACTGCTTCCGCGGAAGGTGTTACAGTGCGTAAATAATTTCCGGCTTCTCCGTCACTGCTGGTGAGGGTGATAGTAGCCTCTATCTCGCTGTTTAAGGGGAAGTTTTTTGTTCCTGCCAGGTACAAGGCTGACCGCGTTTTGTCAAAACTAAAAGTTCCCTGCTTCATTCTTCGCAGGGTTGAACTAATCATCATGGCGTCACGGACTATGAAATCAGTAGCATCCACCAGTAGGCGGTTGCCTGTTTCAGCTTCAATATTAAAACCCCAGATGATCGACTGTGCAAAGGATTGCTCGACGGCTCTTTTTTCAGGGGCATCACCGGTAACGGCACGGTATTCATAATTAGGTTGAATCATCATCAGCCGCCGGCCGGTCCTTGAGAATTTCACAACTTTGCTGGATCCAAGCCTTCCACGATCCAGACCTATATCATTAGAACCCATCCCCGCCGGGAGAGAATTGGCATAAAGGATCTCAGTTTCAGTTTTATCGATTTCTATCCAGATCTTGCCCTGACTATCATCCCAATAAAAATTAAAAAAACCGGGGAATTTCTTAAAACTGCCAGTTTTGTCCTCAATTGAAGGCAACTTTTGAGCAACGGCAGTAACAGGAAGCAAAAAAATAAATAAAAACGACCATCTCATACGCATGTAATTTTGATGCATACAAGATAAACCGGGATAGGGAGAAAAATCAATATTATTTTATCAGGAAGAACGGTTGCTTTGATACCATTTATAACCGATGAAACCAAGTATCATTAAAGGAGCAGCCGCAAGATATAATATTCCGCCATTAAGACCTTTCGCCGGCCCTTCCCCTAATTGCTGGGCAGTTTTTGTACATATGGAACACTGAGCCTCCACTTCATTTATGGCAATGAGAAAAAAACAAAATTGAATGAGCAAAAACGCCTTCCACTTCATACTGCAAAAATAATCATGAAATGTTTCTCCGGGACGTTAAAATTGAATATTGTCGGGAAAACTTTAAACAACTCTAGAAGAGCAGCAAAAAAAACCCATCCGCCGCAGCGGATGGGTGTGAAATAACCGACCTATAATATTTTGATCGCTCTAATAAGGTTTAATGATTGATGGTACTGATTCAATACAAAGATATCCCGATGATCACCAATTTCAGAGAAACGTTGCGCAGAATGATCTTTTATTGAGTAAACGGTTGTTGTTTTCAGATTATCCGGTAATTCTTGAAATCAAATAACCTGACTCCCGTCCTTTTTTCGATCCAGTAGAGCATCCGGTCTTTCAGGGAGAAATTCTTCTTGGATATATCCATATCGATTTCCCAGTTTTTTTCGGCTATGCGCTTCAGTAATACCCGGGGATGAGTACCGGTGAAGCGTTGAAGCGAATCGAATTCATTATAATCGAAAATGTCTTTAGCGAGTATTCGTTTTTTTTCAGCTTCCTGGTCTTCCCAGTATTGCATTACGTTCTTTTGCTTTTCACGCATTTGTTTCGGGTTCTTTACCCACCCATAATGATACATACATGCATCGATAGGTTTTACGTTTATCTTTTCGCCATTTCTTCTAAACCCCTGTGCATCCCGGTATGCTGATATAGATTTATCATTCCTTATGATACGCACTTCTTTGTGATACCACCGGCGGCTGTCACCAACATAATCGTAAGTACCAAAAAAATGAAGGTATTTGAATAACAAGCCATCAACCTGTTTATCGTCCTTATATTTTTCAGCAGCAGAGCGTATCACATGGTGGTATTTTTCGTGCAGAACCTCGTCACCCTGTATATAAAACGCCCAGTCACTGTCTGGCGAGATATGCTGAAACGCCTTATTGGTTTCAACTGCCAGAATGGATCCGCCTTTATTATTATGTGTAACATCCCAGACAGAATGTACTATTTTGATTTTGTCTGAACCTATTTGACGTATGAGAGATTCCGTGTCATCTGTTGAATTACCAATGGCCACAACCATTTCATCTACAATGGGGAGAATGGAAGTTATCGCCTCTACAATTGGATAGTCATTTTGTAAAGCATTTTTAATAATTGTAAAACCTGAGATTTTCATCTGCTGAATCTTTGTAAAACAGGTCGTGCAGACCCGGAGGTAAAACTAAGTAATTTGTGCCTAAGGGTTCTTACTTTTGTTAAGGCTGTTCTGAATAGTTACACATGACTAATTTTATTCCGATATTTCCATTATCACTTGTAGTTTATCCGGGTGAAAAATTACCGCTTCATATTTTCGAACCAAGGTATAAGGAGCTAATAAAAGAATGTTTTGAGGCTAAAAAAACATTTGGCATACCTGCCGTTGTGAACAATCAGCTGCAGGAGATGGGGACACTTGTAGAAATAACAGAGATTGTACAGATATATGAAAATGGCGAGATGGATATTAAAACCCGCGGCCTGGCTATTTTCAAAATACTCGAAATGATCAAGGTAGTGCCCGACAAACTTTATAGTGGTGCTATTGTAAATTATCCTGTTAACACGCTTGCCGTCCCTACCCGCGAATTAATGGATAAGGTCCTTTTTGGGATCAAGGAATTACACCGTCTTCTTAATATCAGCAAAGACTTTAAAAAACCGGATCCGGAACTTAACTCTTATGATGTAGGACATCATGCGGGTATGTCGCTTGATCAGGAATATGAACTGCTGGCGCTGATGCAGGAACTTCAGCGGCAGGAATACATCCGCCGCCATCTTCAGAAAGTATTGCCTATGCTGATCGAAATGGAACATCTTAAAGAAAAAGTAAAGCTCAATGGTCATTTTCGCAATCTTTCGCCACTTGATCTGGATATAAATCTTTGATTCGTGTGCCAGCTACTGCTCATTTTCAAACCTTAAAGATTATTTTCGCGCCCTCGTCATAAGCGGGCAAGCTTTGCAATAGACGGCGCAAAACGTTTAAATTTTATCATGTCCAAAACCTGCTGTTTCGATTTTGGTAATACGCGTAAAAAATGCGCGGTATTTGAAGGCCGCGAGCTCATTGAACTCCTGGTGATGAACGACGACAGTGAACAGTCCATGCGTGAAATCCTGGACAAATATAAACCGGAAAAAACGCTTCTTTCTTCGGTTATTAAGCACAATCCGTTGATAGAGACGATATTAACAAATGAAACGAGATTTCATAAACTCGATCATAATTCAAAGATCCCGGTCACCACCCCGGTAGGTAAACCTGAAACCATCGGTGCCGACCGCCTGGGCCTGGTTGTTGCGGCGGTGGACCTTTTTCCAGGGCAAAATAATCTTGTGATAGGTCTTGGTTCCGCAGTGACCTACAATTTTGTAAATAAATTCAACCAATTTCTGGGAGGAGGCATTTCTCCTGGCCTCGAGATGCGTTTCAAGTCGCTCAATACGTTCACGGAACTATTGCCTTTGGTAAAAAAAGATTGGAATTTTCCACTTGTCGGGTACGATACAAGAACAAATATTTTGAGTGGCGTAATACTTGGGATTGCTAAGGAAATCGACGGAATTATAACGAGTTATGAAGAAAAATATGTCAACTTTAACGCCGTTTTAACCGGGGGTGATACGGCCTTTTTTGTCCACCATCTAAAAAAGAAGATATTTGCAGACCCCAATCTAATCTATAAAGGTTTGTATGCTATCAGTGAGTATAATAATGTATAAAAAAATCAGGGTCTTAGCGTTAATGTCGATCTGTGGCATTTCCGCTGTCTCAGCACAAACCGAAAATTCACCTTATTCAAGATATGGCCTTGGCGATCCGCTACCATCTCAGAATATTATTAACAGGGGTTTGGGTGGATTTTCCGCCGCTTATGGCGACTTTCAGTCTGTAAATTTTGCAAATCCTGCTTCATATTCACGTTTTAAAGCAACGATCCTGGATGTAGGTCTGGAGGTGAGTAGCCGCACCCTGAGAACAACCGATCCGCCACGAAAATTTTCCGCCGCCAGTCCCAACATTTCTTACCTCTTGCTTGGTATTCCACTGAGCCGGAAAAGAGACTGGGGAATGACGTTCGGCCTGAGACCGATCTCACGTATCAGCTATAAAATTGAAAGAAATGGCCGGTTGAACACCGGCTCCATAAATGACAGTACCAATACCCTTTTCGAAGGCAATGGCGGAGCGTACGAAGTTTTTACAGGAACCGGCTTTGGATATAAAAATTTTCGTGTGGGTCTCAATGTCGGTTATTTATTCGGTTCAAAGGATTACAGTACCCGCCTTACACTGGTCAATGATTCCGTATTATACTACCGCTCCAATCATGAAACAAAAGCCAATTACGGCGGAATTTTCCTGCAAGGCGGCATTCAATATTCTTTCAAGATCAAAAAAGACACCCGTGTTCATCTAGGTGCTTTCGGTAATCTGAAACAAACACTTAATGGTACACAGGATGTTATCCGTGAAACTTTTGTTCCCCAGGAAAATGGTCCGGTTAGAATAGACAGTGTCTATGAACAGAAAGATATTGATGGAGAAGTAAGATATCCGGCGAGTTATGGATTCGGAGTGATGATGGATAAAGAGGCCAACTGGATGATCGGAGCTGATTTTACCCAGACTAACTGGCTGGATTACCGCTTTTTTGGTGCGAAGGATTTTGTTCAGAACAGCTGGAAGATCCATGTTGGCGGACAAATAATTCCTAACGCATTAAACGGGAAAAATTACTGGAGCCGCGTAGCGTTCCGGGCCGGGTTTAATTATGGAACGGATTACGTAAATGTTGACGGTGAGTTACCAACTTACACAGCAACATTTGGTTTGGGTTTGCCGATGCGTCCACCGGCATACACCAGGCAGTTTGCCGTTATAAACCTGGCATTTGAATACGGCCGAAGAGGCGATAAAAACAGTTTGCTCCGTGAAAACTTTTTCAGGTTGGCTCTTGGCCTGAACCTGAGTGATGTATGGTTCCAGAAGAAAAAATATTATTGATAACCGGCAGGAAGCCCTTGTTCCGGACAGCGTTTTTCGGAGATTCGCCTTTTATTATGCAATTACCAGAACATTTAAAATTGATTTCGATAAAACTAGCAGCACTTTTAACAGGCTGCTTTTTTGTTTTGGGCTGTGAGAATGACCTCCGTAAAGTGGATAATCTTTTGAAGAAGAAACAGGGTGTGGAAAGGGCAAAGGATATTGAAAGTTATATGAGCGAAGGCGGCAAAACAAAGGCCCGGTTGTTAGCTCCAACGATGAACAGGTATATGGGTGATTCTGCATATATGGAATTTCCGAACTCTCTCCATGTTGATTTTTTTAATGATTCAATCAAAGTAGAAAGTACCGTCGATGCACGATATGCAAGATATCATGAATTACAGAAAAAGATTTTTCTGAAAGATAGTGTCATGGTAATTAATTTACAGACCGGAGATACTTTAAAGTCAAAAGAACTGTGGTGGGATCAGAATAAAGAAGAGTTTTATACAGATAAACCGGCAGAATATCATCAACGCAATGGAAACATTCTGTACCATAGCCATGGTCTGAGGGCAGCACAAGACCTGAGCTGGAAAGAAACCTACGGTAATAAGGGCCGTGTAAACGCATCAGAAGAAGGATTACAATAATTTAATACGGCATCACTTAATTAATCAGGCATCATTAAATAATATTGGCATGGAATATAGAAGACTAGGGAAATCAGGACTTCAGTTAAGCGTTTTATCGTATGGCAGCTGGGTTACTTTTCACAAACAGATCGAAGATCAAAGTGCGGATGAATTGATGGGGCTTGCCTATGAAAATGGCATCAACTTTTTTGACAATGCAGAAGGATATGCATTTGGTGAAAGTGAAAAGATGATGGGCCGTGTACTAAAAAATAAAAACTGGGACCGGACTTCATATGTGGTTTCTTCAAAAGTATTTTTTGGCTCCAGGAAAGATAGTAAACCGAACCAGACAGGACTCAGCCGGAAACATGTAGTTGAAGCCTGTCACGAAGCACTGCAACGACTACAGACGGACTATCTTGATTTATATTTTTGTCACAGACCAGATACAGGAACACCGATAGAAGAAGTAGTCTGGACTATGCATAATCTTATTCAGCAAGGAAAGATTTTGTATTGGGGAACCAGCATGTGGAGTGGCGCTGAAATAATGGAAGCGCACCGTGTGGCACAGCAGTATCATCTGATCGCACCGGTTATGGAGCAGCCACAATATAATATGTTCGAGCGGAATAAAATGGAACTTGACTATCTCCCGGTTTTTAAAAATGTTGGCCTGGGTACAACCATCTGGAGTCCGCTTGCTGCAGGATTTCTGACCGGTAAATATAATGATGGTATTCCTGAAGATTCAAGACTGGCCATTGAAGGGTTTGACTGGCTTAAAAAACGTTGGGTACAGGACGATAAGATCGCCAAAGTAAAGAAACTTGCTACGTTGGCAAAGGAGCTTGATGTAACCCTGGCTGCGCTTTCAATTGCATGGACCATTCATAACCCAAATGTAACAACAGCAATACTCGGAGCCACCAAAGCATCCCAGCTAACGGATAATCTAAAGGCCCTCGATGCTTTGAAAAAACTGAATCCGGAAATCATCGGTAAGATCGAAGCCATCCTGCAAAACAAACCGTCAATGGATCTGGCCTAATGCAAAACAAAACTATGTATGATGATTAAAAGATGCAGAAAATCAATAATAAAAGCGGTTTTCATTGTACTCGTAGGCATTTATCTGCCTTTTCAAAGCCTTGCCTGGGGTGTGATTGGCCATCGAGTAATCGGTGAGATCGCCTTCATGAATTTGAACGCTAAAGCACGAAAGGAAATCAGGAAGATCCTGGGTACAGAATCCATTGCAATGACAAGTACCTGGGCTGATTTTGTAAAATCTGATCCGTCATATGACTATCTCTACAACTGGCATTTCATAAATATCAACGAAACGCTGAATCAGGTACAATTTACAGAACGCCTGAGAAATGATACTGCCGTCGATGCCTACACGAAACTTACAATGATCATCGACAGTCTCAAAAGTAAAAAGCTTGATGCAAATAAAAAACTCATGTATCTGAAATTGCTTATACATATTGCAGGCGATCTTCATCAGCCTATGCATGTAGGGCACCTAAGCGATCTTGGCGGTAATAGAACCAGGGTTCAATGGTTCAATCAGAATTCAAACCTGCATCGTATATGGGATGAGCAACTGGTAGAATTCCAGCAATTAAGTTATACAGAATACGCAGCAATGCTTAATCATACAAAAAAAGCACAACGATTAGCCTGGCAGAAGCAGCCTTTGGCCGAGTGGATGTTTGAAACATATCAGCATTGTCAAAAAATTTACAGTGGAATTACGGAAGATAATCAGAAGCTGAGTTATAAATATAATTTCGATTACCTCGAAACATTGAACGGTCAGTTGTTGAAAGGTGGAATCAGGCTTGCCGGTTTATTGAATGATATATACGGCTAAAAAAAACAGCCCTGGATCAGAGGGCTGTTTCAAGAACATTGTACAGGACCTTACCAACAATAGTTTGGTCAACAATAGGTACAGATTTTAAGTTCTCACGGGTTTGGATCTAAACGGGACATTTGGATTGTTGCCTTAATTGATTGATTTTGAAACGTTGGTTTTTCTGGATACATGGACTGGTTTAACTTAGGACGGTAATCTGATTCTTAAAGGATATTGGTTTGTTCCATTCATCAATCAATCTGACAGTACAAACCTAATATGCTTTATTGCCGGATGCAATAGCGCTATTCCTGCATTTTAACTATTCATTAATTACCCGAACCGCTAGTATATCTACCAATTGTGAAGCGTAGAACGGACCGTTTTGATTGCTGTAAAAAGCGCTTATATTTATAAAATCAATAGGGACAATACATAACCTGTTGCAGATCATTGATTCATTGAAACGATTGCAGATATATAATAAAACCCAGGACATATGGAATTTGAAAATAAAACGGTTTTGATCTCAGGCGGAAGCCGTGGTATCGGAAAAGCGATTGCTATCCGGCTGGCACAAGCCGGTGCCAATATTGTGATTGTTGGTAAAACTGCTGAGCCGCATCCCAAACTTGAGGGTACCATATTTACGGCAGCCGAAGAAATTGAGAAGGCCGGCACAGGTAAATGTCTGGCCGTTCAGGGTGACGTAAGATTTGAAGAAAGTATCACCGAAGTGGTTTCAAAAACAGTTGCTGCATTTGGCGGTATTGATATTCTGATTAACAATGCAAGTGCTATAAGCCTCACCGCAACAGAACAAACAGAAGCCAAACGTTTCGACCTGATGCAAGGCATAAATGTGCGTGGTAGCTTTTTAATGAGCAAAGCGTGTATACCACATCTCAAAAAGGCATTGAACCCACATATACTGAGTCTTTCTCCGCCGTTGAACATGGATCCGGCGTGGTTCGGTAAACACGTAGCTTACACAATCAGTAAGTATTCAATGAGCATGCTGATATTAGGACTCAGTGAGGAACTTCGCCCTGTAAGAATCGCGGCCAATGCATTATGGCCGCAAACAACCATTGCAACTGCTGCCGTGCAAAATTTATTGGGTGGCGATTTTTTGATTCAGCGCAGCCGCATACCCGAAATAGTTGCTGATGCTGCCTTTTCCATTCTTCAAAGACCATCATACGAATGCACCGGCAATTTTTTTATTGATGAAGATGTACTTAGGAAAGAAGGAGTGTCAGATTTTACAAAGTACGCCGTTAATCCCGAACAGAAATTAATGCAGGATTTGTTTTTATAGCAGAAAACCATGTACAAAACAAAAACTCCCGGTAAAGCTTTAGCTCTACCGGGAGTTTTTTAATTAGTACAATCTTACATGTTTTCGGGACGCATTTGCGGAAACAGCAAAACGTCCTGTATTGAAGGTTGATTAGTTAACATCATACATATGCGATCGATACCAAAGCCGATCCCGGAAGTTGGTGGCATGCCGTATTCGAGTGCCCTTAAAAAATCATTGTCGATATACATGGCTTCATCGTCACCTCTTTCCATCAGTTGTACCTGTTCTTCGAAACGTTCGCGCTGGTCGATGGGATCATTAAGTTCGGTATAGGCATTTGCTATCTCTTTACCATTTGCAATGAGCTCAAAACGTTCTACCAGTCCGGGTTTAGACCGATGCTTTTTTGTAAGCGGGCTCATTTCAACAGGATAGTCAATAATAAAGGTCGGCTGTATAAAATGATCTTCACATTTCTCACTAAAAATTTCATCGATCATTTTTCCTTTTCCCATTGAAGTGTCTGCATGAATATTAAGTTGCCTGCAGGCATCCCGCAGCTCGTCTTCATTCATGGAAGAAATATCTACCCCGGTATGTTCTTTAATGGCATCATACATGGTTATCCGGGGATAAGGAGCAGCAAAACTAATTTCTTTATCACCCACCATGGCAATGGTTGAGCCATTAACCGCCAGCGCTGCTTTTTCAAGCATCTGTTCTGTGGTCTCCATCATCCATAAATAATCTTTATAGGCGACATAAAATTCAAGTACGGTAAACTCAGGATTATGCGTTCTGTCCATTCCTTCATTACGGAAGTTGCGGCTGAATTCATAGACCCAGTCGAACCCACCCACAATAAGTCTTTTAAGATACAGTTCGTTTGCAATACGCAGATAGAACGGAACATCAAGTGCATTATGATGTGTTGTGAAAGGACGGGCGGCCGCGCCTCCCGGAATAGCCTGGAGTACAGGAGTATCCACTTCCAACGCGCCATGTTCATTTAGAAAATCACGCATGGAATTAATGAGCCTGGTCCTTTTCAAAAAAGTTTCCTTGATATCCGGATTAATTACCAGGTCGGCGTAACGTTGGCGGTATTTGAATTCAGGATCGGTAACGGCATCGAAGGTTTCCCCTTCTTTTTCCTTAACAACGGGAAGCGGTTTTAAAGATTTGGTCAGGAAATTGAGTTCAGTAACATGTACAGATGTTTCACCGGTACGGGTGGTGAAAACATATCCTTTTACACCTATGATATCACCGATATCAATGAGATGTTTCCAGATCTTATCATAAAGCGTTTTATCTTCTCCAGGGCAGATATCGTCCCTTTTAATATAGAGTTGAATTTTACCTGAGCTATCCTGAAGTACGGCAAACGATGCCTTGCCCATATCACGAACGCCCATGATTCGTCCTGCCAGGCAAACATCTGCAAAATCAGCCTTATTTTCTTCGCCTTTGAAACGCAATTTGATATCATTTGCATAAGCGTTGACCGGATACAACGGTGCCGGATACGGATCAACTCCCATTTCCAGAAGTGTTTTCAACTTGTCCCTCCTGATGATCTCCTGTTCAGATAAATGCATGAAAAAAATTTGAGTTGCAAAAATAGATCATTTCAGCTTCTTTTGCAGGAGAGTCTCAGCCTTATTTGATCAGATTGAAAAGGAAGAAAAAAATATCCGGGAAAATCCAGTGGCCAGGACAATGGCGATCTTAAAAAGAGTGTTTGGTACTGGTTTATAACCGCACACGCAGTGTTAGTGCCGGAAGAGACGCATTGGCAATACGACCTTTGTAGACCTGCGGGTAATGTTCGTTCCTGAAAGAAAAGGAAGCGGCCTTGCTTTTATTCTTGGCAGAAATAATGAATAGGGGTATACTGCCGATGACGGCTACAAAGCCGGTGCCGATCAGAGCCACGGAGCCAATGGCCTTGCCGGTTTCTCTTCTGCCATCATAATTGTCATCGTAATCCAGCTCATCCCAATTTGTATTAATGGCCATAATGGTTCCTGCCGCGATCATTGTTGCTCCCGAACCTGCCAATATCCAGGCGGCCGTTCCAAGCTTCCGGCCCTTTCGTTCATAATCTTCCCTGGTATTCATTCTTTGCTGAGCAAAAGAACTCAGCGAATTAACAAGTAATGCCAGCAATAATAGTTGTTTCATAGAAGGCAAAGTTGAGATAAAAAGCCTTTCCTAAGTTAATGAATTAAATTGGTTGCTACGAATTGAATCAATCAACTGGTGGCAAGTAATACCTGCCATGCTTCTGCCAGTTTGTTTTCGTCAAGCAATTTTTTTGCATAGACATGGATCTCCGTTTCCATCTCCTCCGGGTTAATGCTGTAGTACTGGAAAATATTTTTTAATGTGTCATCACTAAACGATGGTTCGATCTGCGGAATCTCGCTAACAGATGCCAATCGGAATAGATTTTCTGCCGTCAGAATTTTACTTTCCCGGATAGACACAGGCAGCTGCTCCACACCCATATCGCCGTACCGTTCTTTGATATCAGAACTCATAGCTTATCTTTAACAAATTCATCAGCGGAAGAGTTAATTTGCATCAAAGTTAAAACGAATAATATTGAAGGCAATAAAATATCCCTGCGCATTGTTAATAGTTTTTTTGAGTATGTTTTCAGTTATTGCTTCTGCGCAGGACGATAATTTTTTTGTTAATCTTCTCAACGAAAAAGGGTCAGACTCACTTAAAGGGATATTGGCAAGACCCGAAGTGTACAGGTATCAGCTCATTTATACGAAGATTGACCGGGGTAAAAAAAACAAGCCACATTTCACACATTTCAGATACCGGGTCAATAAGGATGAATACTTTAACCCCGCTTCCATGGTTAAAATGCCCGTAGCTTTTCTGGCGCTGGAAAAAATGAACGGGCTTGCAGGAAAAGGTATCGACAAGTTCACACCGATGATTACCGACAGCAGTTATTCGCGCCAGAGCCGGGTACTCCGGGATACGAGTGCCGAATCGGGCCTGCCCTCCGTTGCTCATTATATAAAAAAAATATTTCTTATCAGCGACAATGATGCTTATAACCGGCTTTACGAGTTCAATGGCCAGCAGTTTATGAACGAACGTTTATGGAAAATGGGTTACCGTGATATGAGGATCACCCGACGGTTCGTAACCATGAACGAAGATGAGAACAGGCACACAAACATGATAAATTTTGTAAAAGTTGGCGACACAGTCTGTCAGCAGCCTCCTGCGTATAGCCCCGTAAAATTCGATTTCAGCAAACAAATATTTATCGGTAAAGCCCATTACAACCGGGACGAGAAACTGATCGATTCGCCCATGAATTTCACCACGCATAATAACGCGCCGCTTGAAGATCTTCAGAAATTGATGCAATCAGTCTTATTCCCCGAATCAGTTCCCAGGAAAAAACGATTCCATCTCACTGAAGCTGATTATAAATTTCTTTACCGGTATATGTCTATGTTGCCTTATCAATCGGAGCATCCGAAATACGATACCAATGAATACTTTGATAGCTATACAAAATTTTTTATGTTTAAGGCAGGCAAAACAAAAGTGCCTGAGTATATTAAAGTATTTAATAAAACAGGATGGTCTTATGGTTTCCTGACAGATGTTGCTTATTTCGCTGACTATAAGAACAATGTTGAGTTTATGCTTAGCGGCGTTATTTATGTAAATAGTGATGGTATTCTTAATGATGACAAATATGAATATGAACAGAAAGGTTATCCTTTCTTCAAAGAAATAGGCAATATCATTTATAATTATGAACTTGAAAGACCCCGGAAGGTTAAGCCGGATCTGTCAAAATTCAATATCACGGAATAGTGTGTTAATGCTGGAAATGAAAAAACTTATACTACTTTTTAGCATTTGTGTAAGTCTCACAGGGTTTAAAAAGCCCGTCGAGACGGATAGCTGGGTCCGTGTCAATCTTCTTGGATATAAACCATCCGGAACAAAGATTGCCATCTGGTGCAGCAAAAATAATTTTATAGTCAGCGAATTCTCTCTGATTGACGTGCTCAGCGGCAAAACTGTGTATAAGTCCAATTCTATAAAGAGGTTCGGGGCCTACGGTCCATTTTCAAAAACGGGTCGCCTTAATTTTTCCGCTTTTAAAGATCCGGGCCGATATGTGATAATTGCAGGTGGCGTGTCATCACCAGAGTTTACCATTGCTGAGGACGTATATAAAGGTGCTGCCGATTTTTGCCTCAGGTACATGCGTCAGCAACGAAGCGGATTCAATCCGTTCCTCAAAGATTCCTGTCATACCTATGATGGTTATACGCTGTATGGGCCGATGGCTGACAGTACCCGGATTGACGTGGTAGGAGGCTGGCACGATGCATCTGATTACTTGCAGTATGCCACGACTTCTGCAAATGCTACCTATCATCTGCTTGCAGCTTACCGTGACTTCCCTGCTGTGTTTACTGACCACCACCTTGGAAATGGGTTAAGTGGAGCTAACGGAACAGCTGATGTTCTTGATGAAGCAAAATGGGGTATGGACTGGTTGCTGAAAATGCATCCCAGGGAAGATATGATGTTTAACCAGCTCGGCGACGACCGTGACCACCATGGTATGCGAATTCCGAAGCTGGACTCATTTTATGGCCGCGGATATGAAAGACCCGTATATTTTTTGTCTGGTAAACCACAGCAGCAAGGCAAAAAAATGAATCTCACAACAGGCGCTGCATCCACCGCCGGAAAATTAAGCAGTGCCTTTGCCCTCGGGTACCAGTTATTCAAAACCAAAGATTCGTCCTATGCGAAATTGATAAAAAAAAGAAGCTTATCTGCCTATGCATTTGGTAAAAACAAACCAGGCTTTGCCCAGACCGCTTCGGTATTATCTCCATATGTTTACGCCGAAGAAAACTGGACAGATGACATGGAACTGGCAGCTGCATCTTTATTTGGACAAACGAAAGACGATAAATATTTAAAAGATGCCTGGTCATACGCAAAAGAGGAGTCGGTAACTCCGTGGCTTGGCAAGGATACTGCCAGTCATTACCAATGGTATCCCTTTATCAATCCCGGGCACTATGAACTGGCAAAACTTTCATCGGGCCAAAAACTAAAAGAGGTTACGGACTATTATAAAAAAGGCGTTGAAGCTGTTTGGAATAAAGCCCGGAACAATGCGTTTTACCGTGGTGTGCCGTTTATCTGGTGTAGCAATAATCTCACTACATCATTTGCCATTCAATGTTATTGGTATCGGGAATTAACCGGAGACGCCAGCTATGCCGAATTGGAGCAGTCTAACTTCGATTGGTTGTTTGGATGTAATCCCTGGGGCACGAGCATGGTTTATGGATTGCCCACTGGTGCAGATACACCTGCTGATCCACATTCGGCGTTTACAAGGATCGGTAAATTTCCTATCGATGGTGGACTCGTGGATGGACCTGTTTATGGAAGCATCTACAGCAATCTCATTGGCATTACCTTATATCAACCGGATGAATATGCTGCGTTTCAAAGCAAGCTGGTGGTATATCATGATGATTATGGTGACTACAGTACCAACGAACCGACCATGGATGGTACGGCATCACTGATATACCTGCTGGCAGCGCGGGAGGCGGAGGGTCATATCAAATTAAAAAAAAAGTCTTCGCCACTGATCACGGAGCGGTGATCCGTGGAGATATCAATTCAAAGAAACTTGCTATTGTATTCACCGGAGATGAGTTTGGAGATGGCGGAGCCCATATACTGCGGGTGCTTAAAGAAAAACGCATACGCGCATCGTTTTTTCTGACAGGTAACTTTTATGCCAACAAAAAATTCGCCCGGCTTATCACTGATCTGAAAGCTTCAGGGCATTATATGGGCGCTCATTCTGACAAACATCTTCTTTATTGTGACTGGACAAAACGAGACACTCTTTTAGTAACAAAAAAACAATTTCTTGGGGATCTCGGTGCGAACTATTCAAAAATGCAGTCATTTGGTATCATGAAATCTAAAGCCAGGTTTTTTCTACCACCTTATGAATGGTTTAATGACAGTATTAGTTCATGGACGCGTTCAGCTTCACTTCAGCTTATTAATTTCACTCCAGGCACAAGATCAAATGCGGATTATACAACACCCGATATGAGAGCGTACAGGAGCAGCGATGAGATTTTTAAATCAATCGTGGATTATGAAAAAAACACAGCCAATGGTCTCAATGGATTTATTTTGTTGCTGCATATCGGCACCGATCCAAAGCGAACAGACAAATTTTATAACCGCCTTGGTGAACTTACTGACTTATTAAAAGATAAAGGCTACGAGCCGGTTACCATAGATAAACTAATCAGCGATATAATAAAGTAGTATTCTCTGTTTTCTCTGTTCAACATGTTAGTGGGATTCGTTTTTTCTGAAACGTGTTTTGATTGCTGCCAATCCTGGTTCATTGATCTTCGAAGTTTGTTTTAATACTTTGATAAAGTGTTCAACTTCTTTTTCACTTGCGGGGCAGCCTACATTATCCCCTGGCTTGCCGTCAGCGGTTTGCTGGCGCGAATCCATCAGGAACTTTCCCTTCTTATCAGTGATAAACCAGAAAGGAATACCGGAATTCTCGCCGCTATATTTTTGCATGATCTCCAGCGCCCCAGGATTTTCGAGATTCTTTTTATTTTTAGATTCCATCACCACGAGGTGACGAACAACATAATTATCAAAGAAGAATTTTTTGATTGCAGGATCGTTCATGGCTGTATCCATCTTATGACACCAGCCACACCACGAAGCATGAAAGATCACAAATACATTTTTATTTTCTTTGGTTGCGATTAACCTGGCGTCTTCGAGTACTTTTTGCGCCGAAGGTTTTTGTTGTTGTGAAATGGGTTGCTGTGCCGCCGTCATTATAAAGCAACAGAGCAAAGTAAAACTGAATAATAATAGTTTTTTCATAACCGGCACTTACTAATTGAAAAGATACCTGAAAGTACGATGAACTTTGTCAAGTTTTGCTCCCGTAGCCTCGTGAATGGCCATCATCTTTACGTTAAAATCGCCTACCCAGGCCAGTTCTACACCTTTAATGGTATTGCGTGGTAAAACCTCGTTGCCAAGACAACGTATTAGTGCCGACTCAATGCCGTGATTCATAAATTTTCGTTTACAGCCCATTATAACGATGCGAAGTCTGTCGATCGTACCCGTTTTTTTATACCACAAAAATTTAAGTTTACCAAGAAAGTCAAGCTTGCCATTAACATGCTTTAGTATCTGGTTAACATCTGGCATACACACAATAAAAGCGACAGGTTCATCTTTATAATAAGCAAACCAGATTATTTTTTCATCCATCGCCGGGCGCATTTGTCTGAAGGACTCTACAATCGTGGCCAGTTCGATAGTAGTGAAGGTTTCAAAAACGGTCCATGCATCGTTATAAATTTCCTGGAAATCGCGAAAGAATTTTTCTTTTTTACGACTGTCAAAATGTTCAAAACTATAGTCAGGTTTTTTCATTACCCAGTCAGCAATTTTATTGAACCGGTCGGGCATCGGTTTGGTAGCGTCAAGAAGATTTGTGAGCTGATCAAATAATTTTTCGAATCCATACGATGTGAAAAAAGTTTCGTAGAAGGGCGGATTATAATTCATCCCCAGGCTTGGTGGCTTAAATCCTTCCACAAGCAATCCCCAGAACTTATCGTTCTCTCCAAAATTAACCGGCCCGTCCATGGCTTCCATACCGTGGGTTTTGAGCCAGGCCTGAGCATGATCAAACATCATATGCGCGGCCTTTTTGTCATCAATGCAGTCAAAAAAGCCTATACCACCTGTCGGCTGCGGAAATGTGTTTGATTTTTTGTAGTTGATAAAAGTGGCGATTCTTCCGATTGTTATCCCTGAATCATTCTGCAGTATCCAGCGAGTGCAAACACCGTGTGTGAAAAAGATGTTTTTCTCCGGATCAAAAACAGCTTCAACGTCATTGTCCAGCGGACTAATCCAATTTGGATCTTTTCTGAATAATCTTTTCGGCAGATTTAGAAATTCCCGTCTTTGTACCTGCTTCCTAACTTCTATCAGGATCATCCCGCAAACTTAGTAAGTATTCACCATTTTTCTTCATCGGGAATATCTTCCTGATTGTTAAAAAGGCCGCGTGTTCTTAATTTTTCCAGTTGTCTTTCGATGATCAGCCCGGCTATTAAATCCCCGGCATCCTGATTAGAAGTGGCCTTCAAAACATCTTTCACCTTTTTCTCGGATATATCTAAGCGATATAATGCATTTATAAGAAAATTAAAATCCTCGAGGATCAGTCTATTGATTGCTTTGCTTAAATTATCATGAAGATTGTCAGGAGCTCCGGCAGACAGATTAAATTCCTGGCGGATATTGTTTACAATTTCAGCGGGATGTATTGTGTTGTCAGCCATTGTGGACTATTTAAAGCTTTCAGAATTACAAGCCGGCAGTTCAATTTCACATCTATTACATACCGGGTCTATCACGTTAAACTTCCCTGATTTGCCGCACAAATTTTAGGTTTGTAAGGTTGTTTTTTAGGTGTTAATTTACAGCTCACTCTACACCTTATCCTCTATACTCAATGCGCCTGGTTTTGCTGACATCGTTTCTGACTCTTTTGACTTTTGCGATGGCATTTGGTCAGAAATCCCCGGTTGCTGTAATCAGGGGTACCATCATGGATTCCCTTTCGCGGTCATATCTGGAATCTGCAACAATTTCAGTTTTTGAAGCAAAAGATTCTACTTTGTTTAACTACACATTTTCAGACAAAAAAGGCGAATTTCAATTACGCGGGCTGCCGGTTCAACAACAATTAAAACTAATAATAAGTTTCAATGGCTATAAAACTATATCACGGTTTTTCTATATTAATAAAGAACAAAGAGAATTCAGGTTCGATACATTTTATCTCGTTAAATCGTATACCGAACTGGATGAAGTAATAGTGACTGCAGAAAGGCCTCCCGTCATATTCAAGAAAGATACGGTTGAATTTAATGCCGGCTCATTTAAGACCCGGCCCAATGCCGTTGTGGAAGATCTGTTAAAACAACTGCCAGGTGTTGAAGTTGATGAGGATGGAAACATCACGGTAAACGGTAAAGCCGTTTCAAAAATCACCGTTGATGGCAAAGACTTTTTCGGGGGAGATCCAAAAATCGCAACTAAAAACCTGCCTAAAGACATTGTAGATAAGATACAGGTAACAGACAACCGTACCAAAGAAGCGATATTCAATAAAACTATTGATGGCACAGAGGATAAGGCTATTAATATCACTCTGAAAAAACACAAGAACAGTGGTTGGTTCGGCCGTGCAACAGCCGGTTATGGCTCACAGGAGAGATATGAAGCCGGTGCAAGCATCAACTATTTCAAGGATAAAAATCAACTCAATTTTATAGGCAGTGCCAATAACACCAATCGGATGAATTTTGGAAATGGTAACAATAACCGCGGTAATAACGGCAACCGCGGAAACGGTTCCGGCATTACAGCCTCCGGTTCTGCGGGTGTTAATTTTAGTACTGAAGCCGGAAAAAAATCCCGTATTAATGGAAGTTACTTTTACAATCAGGCTTCAACGGTGAACAGCATGCGTAGAAAGAGAGAAAATATCCTGCCGGACACGAGTTTTTATTATATCTCGGACAATAAAACGAAAAATAAAAACCAGGGCCATAATTTATCCGTTAACGGAGATGTTGAACTGGACAGTGTTACACATCTCAACTTTCAGACTGCAGTTAATATGCGTGATGGCTGGTCTCTTGCTAACAATAATTCTTTTTCCGAAGATCTTAAAGGAAACAGGATCAATTCAAGTAATACAGATTATCTCAGTAATAACAAAGGGAAAGGCATTACCAGCAATGTATTTGTAAGCCGCAGATTAAATACAAAAGGCAGGGGCGTTACTTTTACCATTGGTTATAATGACAATGATAATAAATCAATCAGTGATAACATAGGTCTGAACATATATAATATTGCAGGGTCTATCGAAGCTGATAGTCTTAACCAGCGGGGTAATGATAAAAATACCGGATCATCGTTTAATGCCGCGGTTACATGGTCCGAGCCGATTACCAAAGAGCTGAATGTATTGCTGCGTACGGCCTATGCCATATCAAATAATGTCTCAGATCGCCGTACCTACGATCTGAATGGCATCTCCGGTAAATATGATATTGAAGACAGTGCGCTTACGAATGCATTTCGTAACCGGAATGAATCAGTACAACCGGGCATCACAATTACATTTAACAGAGAAAAGCTGAGAGCCAGTATTGGTAATAGTATCAGTTTTCTACGGCAGGATAATTTTTCGGTAACAAGGGACAGTTTAATGCGGCAGCGGTTTATGAATTTTTTTCCCACGGCAAACTTCGGTTACTCGATCAGCAAGACGAGCCATATTAATTTCAATTACAATGGCCACACACAGCAGCCTTCCATTCAGCAGCTGCAGCCGGTTGCAGACAACCGGAACCCGCTTTATATTCGCCTTGGAAATCCGGACCTGCAGCCATCCTTCACTCATAGCCTTGGATTAAATATCAATGCTCAAAAGATTGAAAAGAAAATATTTCTCTATGGCGGAATTAATTACAACAGTACTACGAATCAGATTGTACAGGAAGTATATTATGATAGTGCTGGCCGGCAAATCTCAAGACCTGTAAATACAAATGGTAATTACAATGGATCGTTATATATCAGCTATGGAAAGAACTGGAAGAAGAAAGATTGGTCGTTAAGAGTGAATTCCAATACTTCAGTAAATCTTGGCAGAAATACTGTTTTAAGTAATAAAATAGAAAATCGCGCAAACTCATACGGCGTGTCTGAAACCTTTAGCTTTACATTCGACCTTAATGATAAATTCGATGTACGTCCGCAGTATTCGATCCGTTTTAATGATACGAAGTATTCAATCGAACAAAAAGGACAGGTTGCATCCAGTATTACCCAGAACCTGGCCGTGTCGGTGAATTGTGATATTACGAAGAAGATAATTTTCGAAACAGATATCAGTACAAATTATAACAACCGGATAGCGGCCGGATTCAGGAAAAGCGTCACTAACTGGAGCGCCGCAATCAATTTGAAAATGTTTAAAAAAGATCAGGGTAATCTGCGGTTCATTATATATGATATTTTAAAACAAAACACCAGTGTGTACCGCAATATTTCCCAGACTTTCATCGAAGATGTCCAGATGGATGTGCTGCAGCAGTATTTCCTGGTGAGCTTTACTTATAACTTAAAGAAGTTTGGGAAGATGTAGCGATGTGGAGTGGATCTCCCGATCCGCTCACTTGTGGAGTGGACCTCCAGGTCCGCTCAGGCATTTTCAGAAGCAGTTTGATTAATTGCAATACAAACAGCTTTAAAAATCTCCGGATCAGAATTCCGGAGCACAGGTGGGCGGATCTGGAGATCCACCCCACATTCGCTACAGAAAAAACTTGCAGTATTCTGAAAACTTCGTATCATTACGAAAATTTCGTAGATGGTCTTCAGATTGATATTACTTTTTTTCGTTATGACTTCCGCCATAAACGTTTCTGCACAGGGAACAATAACGGGCAAACTTACTGACTCGCTAAGCAAACAAACATTATCGCTGGCAACGGTAACCGTGTTCAAAGCCAGGGACACGGTAATTATTACTTATCGTCTGAGCGATGGCACCGGCACTTTTAAGGTGCCCGGCATACCACTGGATATCCTGTCCAGGGTAATCATTACGTTTTCAGGGTATCGCGTATATCGTCGTGAATTCACACTGACAAAGGATCGGCCAATGCTGGATCTTGGTAACATCAAACTTATAAACGATCCTGCATCACTGGATGAAGTGGTTGTGTATGCCGAAAGACCGCCGGTAAGTATCAAAAAAGATACTATTGAGTTTAATGCCTCGGCATTTAAAACTCTCCCGACTGCTCTGGTGGAAGATCTGTTGAAAAAGTTGCCGGGTGTTGACATTGACAAAGAAGGAAACATCACCGTTAATGGCCGGAAAGCAAACAGGATCCTGGTTGATGGAAAAGAGTTTTTTGGAGGAGATCCAAAGGTGGCAACACGCAACCTGCCGGCTGATATCATCGATAAAGTACAGGTAAGCGATGATAAGGAAGAGCTTAATCAGAATCCGGATATAGCAAAGGCCGACCTTGGCCAGGTTATCAATCTGAAACTTAAAAAAAGCATCAAACAGGGCGCTTTCGGTAAGCTTTATGCCGGGGCAGGCACTGATGATCGCCATGAAGGAGGAGGGATTGTTAATTTGTTCAGGGATACATTCCAGGTAAGTGCCTTGGGTTATACGAACAATCTGAATAAGGCGGGTTTTGGATTTGGCGATATTCAGAGTATGGGCGGGTTTCAGCGAAGCGGTGTGAACAGTATTATGATCAATTCTGAAGGCGGATATGCGATCAATGATATTTCATTTGGCGGAACCGGTCAGGGGATACAAACTTCAACAGGTGCCGGAATAAACATAAATAATCAGTTTGGTAAAAAAATCACTGCCAATATTCAATATTTCTATGGTCACATAAACAGCAAGGTGGGCCAGCTTAATAATATAGAGCAATTTTTGGGCGATACTACGCTTACAACCCGGAGTACTACAGATCAGGAACTTGATGATTACATCCATAGGGTTGGAGGAAAAATCAAGTGGAAGATAGATTCGTTATCAGAAATGACTTTTACGCCTTCAGTTACTGTAAGAAAAAACCTGTCAACACGCGACCTGTTTACTGAGACCTTTAATAATTTTCAACCCAGGCTTAATGATAGCCGGAATCTCCAAAACCTCGAGGGTAACAGTCTGGGCTACACGCATTCAATTTACTACAATAAGACTTTTAAAAAGAAAGGCAGGATATTGACCATTACAAATAATATCAGACTGAATTCAACAGACAACGATCAGTATAATAATGTTGATAATAAATTTTACAATCCCCAGGAGGAGTTGTCAAGCCTTGACCAGTTGCGGGCACGTGATCAGCATACTTTTTCTACAAACGTATCATTTAATTATTCTGAACCAATTTCAAAAAATGTTACCATCAGAATTGCAAATTCAGCCGACTATTTTAAAGATGACGATGATGTATCAACCTTTAACAGCAGTTTATCTGATAGTAAATATGATAGCCTGAATAACAGTCTGACGAATGGTTTCAACCGTGAGGGATTCCGGAATAATGCTTCGGCGGGAATAAGATGGAAAATTGGCAAGGCTACCATTGGTCCATCGATAAATTTTCAATCATTAAACATTCAAAATAATTTTAGAAAGAATGCTCCCATCAGGCAAAGTTTCTTTTATGTGCTTCCTTCTTTGAATATTCAATGGAACAATTTTAATCTTGGTTATAATTCAAATGCACAGGAGCCCAATGTTAATGATTTACAACCCGTACTTGATAACACGAACCCTTTATACCTCCAGTTGGGTAATACTTCCCTTGTTCCGGCAATAGTACATAATATCAACATCAATATGTACAAGTACAATACTAAATCGAATTTCACTTATAATGTTTATGTCAATGGATCTTTAAGCGACGATGCGGTTGTACGTGAGAGAACGGTAAATGAGCAGGGTGTACAGGTTACCACGCCGGTGAACGTGGATGGGGTTCGTTCCATTTATGGGAGTGCTACCATCAGAAAGCAGATCAAGCTTATAAATAACTGGCAACTGGCATTTGGAACCGGGATTTACGGGAATATGAGCCATTCATTAGTGATCATCAATAAGCTTAAAAGTGGGTTTGACAATACAAATATTACTCCTTCGGCCAATATTTCATTTAACTGGAAAGATATTTTTGAGATCTCTCAACGTTATTCGATCGGATGGAATAGAAGCAGATATGAAAATTCGGTTTATCCGGGTCTTGAAATCGTCAGGCATAGTTCGTCTTCAGAAGTTGTTGTTCGCCTTCCCAAACATTGGGTTTGGGAAAGTTCTGTGGATTATTCATACAATCCCCAGGTGGCTCCGGGTATCACGAAAAGTAATTTCAGGTGGAATGCCGCGGTTAATTTTTTATTTCTTAAGAATGATAAAGGACAGTTTAAATTGTCGGTGTATGATTTGCTGAATCAGAATATCAGTGTTACGCGTACTATACGGGAAAATTATATCCAGGATTTCCAGACAACGGTGTTGAAGCGCTATTTTATGTTGACATTTACTTACAACATCAGAAATTTCGCCGGCGGCAAAGTGGGTGGCCGGCAGAATATGTTTATGTTTTAGTGTCATGTGCAACGGATCTCCTGATCCGTTGATTTTCAAAGCTGTTTGGTAGTAAGTTTAATTAATGTTCTACATTAATCAAGCGGATCTGGAGATCCACTCTACAAGCGAGCGGATCTGGAGATCCACTCCACAAGCGAGCGGATCTGGAGATCCACTCCACAAGCGAGCGGATCTGGAGATCCACTCCACAAGTCTCCGGATCGGGAGATCCGGAGCACAAACATTAAAACCTCTCAACCGCACCCAAGGTAAACAATGCGAAATCATATTTGGCGGGATCATCTTTATCAAACTTTCTCAGGTATTCTGTTAACTCTAAAGCCGCAAGCCAATCCGAATTGGGTCGCTGTAACATGTTAAATCTTTTTGCAACACGGGCCACATGCAAATCGATAGGGCATATCAACTGTGCCGGCGAAATTTTTTTCCATAGCCCGAAGTCCACACCCAGCTTATCATGCCGGACCATCCATCTTAAGAACATATTAAGCCTCTTACATCCTGACTTCTTTTCAGGACTGGCAATATGCTTACGGGTCCTTAAGGGAATATGTTCAAGAGAGAAAAAATACCGGTAAAAACCATTGAGTGCTGCAGTAACATCTTTGTCGCCCGGTTTCATCCATTGCGTAAACGCCCATTCAAGACTCTTATGACGACGATAATGATAATTCAAAAATTCAACGAAATATAAAAGATCAGTATCATTGAACGTGCGGTGCTTAAATCCCTCAAGGCGTTTTAAGCGAGTGGGATCATCTTCCAGGCAAAACTCATGCGGCGAATTGTTCATTCGTTCCATGAGTTCAGTTGATTTTTGAATGATGGTAGTCCGGTTGCCCCAGGCAAAAATCGCCGCAAAGAAACCGGCAATTTCTATATCCTGTTTTTTCGTAAACCGATGAGGAACAGAGATAGGATCTCCCGTGATGAAACCTGGCCGGTTGTACTGAGCTACTTTATCATTCAAAAAATCTTTCAGCTTATCGTCCATTCTTTCAGGATATAAAAACACCATAAGTTTATCCTAATGCCTGGCGGAGATCTTCAATCAGATCGTCAGCATCTTCTATCCCAACGCTTAACCTGATCAACGAATCAGTTAACCCATTTTTGATTCTTTCTTCCCTTGGGATAGAAGCATGGGTCATGCTTGCCGGATGATTGATCAAAGATTCAACACCTCCAAGGCTTTCTGCCAAAGCAAATAACTTTGTTGCAGACAATAACTTCATAGTCGCTTCGGTACTGTCTTCTTTCAAAGTGAAACTCATCATACCGCCAAAGCCACGCATTTGTTTTTTGGCTACTGTATATCCCGGATGATCTTCAAATCCGCACCAGTAAACTTTGCCGACCTTAACGTGTTCCCGCAACCATCTTGCAATTTTTTCACCGTTTTCACAGTGCCGTTGCATACGAACATGAAGTGTTTTAATACCCCGTAGCACCAGGAAACAATCCATCGGTCCCGGTACAGCACCACAACTCTTCTGAATAAAATATAATTGTTCCCTGAGCGTGTCATCGTTCATTACCAGGGCACCCTGTATCACATCACTGTGACCACCCAGGTACTTGGTAGAAGAATGCAACACAATGTCCGCACCCAGATCCAGCGGTGTCTGGAGATATGGTGAAGCAAAAGTGTTATCAACACAAACAAGTATTTTTTTCGGCTTTGCGAGAGCGGCGATAGCAGCGATATCAGTAATGTTTATGAGCGGATTGGTTGGCGTTTCAGTCCAGATCAGACGAGTCTTATCATTGATGAAAGGTTTGATGTTATCAGCATCCTGCATATTCACGTAATGAAACTTAATGCCATACTTTTCGAAAATCTTTGTAAACAACCTGTATGTTCCGCCGTACATATCACTGGCAGCGATCACTTCATCGCCAGGATTCAGCAATTTGATCACGGCATCAGTAGCCGCAACCCCGCTACTGAAAGCCAGACCATGTTTGCCGTTTTCAATGATCGCCAACGCTTCTTCGAGCGCTTTACGCGTTGGATTTTGAGAACGGGCATATTCGAATCCTTTGTTTTTTCCAGGAGCTTCCTGCACATAGGTCGAAGTCTGATATATTGGAGTCATGATAGCGCCGGTGGAAGGATCTGGCTCAGAACCAGCATGAATGAATTTGGTAGATAGCTTCATATTTAATAATTAAATCGTAAGTTTTTTAAATCGTCTTTGTGTGCAAATGGCTGAACCGGAACGATTCAGGGCAGCAAAGATGCGGATTTTAATTTAGTGCAATCCATCTTATCTAGTCTATTTCCGCATTTCCATATTAACAGAAACTTAACCGCAATATTCAAATTTGGTGTAACATTTCTGAAACACTGATCAGTACTGCAACTGCAGTCACAGAGGGGGTTACGGAAGCAGTGCGGCATCTACGAAATATTTCGCACATCTTATCATGAGTCTACCATCCCTACCATTTAGATTGACATGACCTTATAACCGTGATACATTTGATTCATAAAACAACATTGCGTTCCCAACCATAAAATAGTTTATTATGAAAAAGTTTCTTGCCATCATCGCCACCACGCTCCTTGTAGCTTCCTCTTATGCTTTTGATCCGAATGTCAGTGAAAAAGTATTGAAATCATTTAATGAAACTTTTTCATCTGCACAGGATATCAAATGGGAGAAGTATGAATCTTATTATACAGTAAGTTTCAACCAGGCTGGTATTCAGTCGAAAGTTAACTACGATCTCAGCGGTACCATGCTTAGTTCACTGCGTTATTACGAACCAAAGTTTCTTCCATTGAATATTTATAACCGTATCAAAAAGAGCTATTCCAAAAAGGAAATGTTTGGTGTTACCGAAGTGACGTTTAATAACGATGTAGTTTATTACGTCAAGCTGCAGGATGACAAATCCTGGATAACCTTGAAAATTGATGGTGTCGGGAATTCTGAGGTGGTAGAAAAATATAAAAAAGCGTAGACTCAGGTTTATTGGCGAAGCAGTAAGTCTGTCGCCAGAAAACGCCAGTCGTAATTATCAGCCGCATGGGAATCCTGCGGCTGAATTTTTTTATGAAAGGCCTCGGCGGTAATGATCCCGGCTTTTACCAGTGAACGTTTTGATTCATGGATTTTGTCCTTCAGGTCAGCACTTTCCATCCAGGTTTTCTGAGGTGGTTCATAACCGACTTTGTCCTTGCGCCAAACGATCGCTCCGGGCAGCCGGGTTTCCATTGCCTTTCTTAAAATCCATTTTGTGAAACCGTGATTGATCTTAAACTGTACCGGCAGAGAAAACAGGAACGAAACCAGCTCATGATTCAAGAAAGGAAGCCTGATCTCGCGGCCATGAGCCATGCAATTCCTATCAGCATATTGTAACAGTTCATTGAGCCCATAACCGGAAGTATTATAAAACAGGATATCGTTTAGGTTTCTCACTACCGGCTTGTCTGCAAGATGTGTCAGCGATGAATAAGACGACAGGAAGTCCTGTTGCAGAAAACCGGCATCCCTGATTTTTCTGTACTCCCGTTGTTTCAGGGTATTTGCGGCCAAAGAAGGCATCCATGAAGCAATCTTATTTCTCCAGTTCCATTCGAATGGTATTCCATTTTGCCGGAGTTCTTTAAATAATTTTTTAAAGCTTTCGCCGGGCTGTCTGTACATTTCCTGCAACGCCCAATGAATATATTTTGTGTATCCGGCTAAAATTTCGTCAGCGCCCTGCCCGTCTAGCAAAACAACGGTACCCTCTTCCTTAGCTCGTCGGCAAACACAAAATTGCGCATAGACGCTTGCCGAGGAAATAAAACTTTCATGATGCCAGACCAGTTTTTCGAGATCATCGGCAAGATCGGTGGCCTGCGGGATCACTTCAGAATTTTCACATTGGAACCGCTCAGTTATCAGGTCAATAAATGTCGATTCATCACGCGCAAAACCGGGAAAAACGGCGGAGTAGGTTTTGAGTTTTATATCGGGATCCGACTCATAAATGCCCGCCACGATGGAAGAGCTGTCGAGTCCCCCGCTTAGTGAGCATCCTACAGATACATCACTTCTCAAACTTCTTTTTACAGACCGCATCCACAGTTCACTAAACTTCTCCAGTGCCGCTTCTTCGGTAATAATCAGATCAGCGTCCTTATTTAATTGCCAGTATTGACTTACTGCAACGGAATCTTTTACGGGTTGATAATATAGATAAGATGCGGGTGGGATTTCAAATATGTCTTTATAGATGCTTTGATCGGGCTTTGATCCGTTTCGTGTATGTCCTATTGCCAGGAAGTTGATAATTTCGGCCGGGTCAACCATGTGAGCCGGATTGATTTTCCTGATAGATTTTATTTCAGACGCGAATATGAATTGTGAACCTGATGAAGTATAATAAAACGGCTTTTCGCCAAAACGGTCGCGGGCGGCAAACAACTCCTGGTTCAGTTCGTCCCAGATGGCAAAGGCAAACATCCCTTCAAAATGCCTGCAGCACTCTCGGCCGTAGCGGTCGTAGGCTGCAAGTATGACCTCGGTGTCTGAGTTGGATTGAAATTTATAGCCTTTTTGTTTAAGGATATCTCTTAGTTCAATATAATTATAGATTTCACCATTATAGACAATTGTATAGCGGCCGAGATAATGCATGGGTTGAACCGCGGCAGATGAAAGGTCAAGTATAGCCAGTCGTCTGTGGCCGAATCCCGCATTTCCTTTTTCATTGATCCACTGCTGTTCGCCATCCGGACCACGATGGCTGATGGCATCTGTCATGATGCGGAGCTTGTGTTTTGTGACCAGCGATGTATCAGCAGCTATTATACCGGCTATTCCGCACATAAGGCTAAACAGGAGTTATGATCCGGTGTAAAAGTAAATCTTCTTATTACAAGTAAAGCTCTTAATACAATATTGGCAATGAAGCATACGTACTGTCCCAGGCAATATGAAGCTCCATGCCTTTGTTGGCTTTTGCAAACTCCATGGTAAACCGCTCAAATTGCGCAGGGGATTTTTTAACCGGTACAAAGAAACGGTAAGCATCCTTAGTTGAATCAATCTTGAGACCCCAGGTATACAGATCGTTATTAAGAACCAGTTTCCATTTGTCAGAATAAGGAATACAGTAAAGAACATACCGGCCTTTTCCGACTTTCTGGTTGTTTATATTTACGGGAGTAAAAAACTCAATCTCAGTTGCTTCATTGGCCCCAAGCCGCCACGGTGAACCGTATTTGAGAACCTCACCAAAAATGACACGGTTATCTTTCTTTGGCCTGCTATAGATGACCCTGGCGATGAGGGGTTCCATTGAAGTACCAACCATTTTTTGCTTAGGGTAATCGACCGGATAATAACTCATGTCCATGGGCGATTTATCAATCGAAAGAGATGACGCATCCTGTGTTGTCTTATTAGTAGCCGGTGTAACCGTAATCGGCTTGGTTCCGGGGGCCTTTTCTTCCTGACCGCATGAGATAATTACGCTACTCATCGCAGCCATAAACATTAATTTAAGGAAACCGGAGTTTATTTTCATTTATATATATGTAATAGCTGCTCGTTTAAAAAACAAAAGGTACAGTGCATTTGAAATCATCCCAGGCGAAAATGAGATTAGCGCCACCCTGGCTGTTTTTCTCCCACATCATTGTGAAAGCTTCCGCCATCTCTGTATTTCTTTCTGATTTAACATCGATCCTGCACAGGTCCTTTTTCTGATCGTATTGAAATGCACCCCATGTATCCATTTCTTTATTGAAAATAATGGTCCACTTATCATTCTCCTTACCGTCCTCCGGCAAAGCATATAAAGTATATCTTCCTTTTTTGATTTTAATAGTACCAACCTGAGCATCTTTATAAAGTTCAATTTCTGTGGCTTCATTTGCACCAAGCCTCCACACCTTTCCATACTCAACCAGTTCACCCATCACTTTTCTGCCATTTTTTTGTGGCCGGCTATAAGTTACTCGGGCGAACGGCGGCTCTGTTGCTTTGTTCTGGATCTTTAGAACAGGAAAGTTAACCGGGTAGTATGACATGTCCATTGGTGATTTGTCGATTGGTGTAAGTTTTGTCTGGGCAAATAACCCGGTTCCTACAATCAAAAGAAAGGCAAGTGAGAACAGCTGCTTCATAAACATCCTGATTAAGCAACGAATTTAATTTATTATGCAATAACGCTAATTGTTTTAATTCAGGATCAACCCGGATCATATTTGAGCAGTCATCGTTAAAATTTAAGGATTTCTTCACAGCTGCCTTTGCATGATCTGCTTCCAGGTGAAACGCGTAAGCTCAGGAAAAAAAGCCTGGTAAGCGGATTCAAATAGCTCAAGGTTGGCCAGGAACAAATTGAATGCTACTGTACTGTCCGACATATAGCTGGCACGTTGGACCAATCCTTCAAAACTTCTTTGAATACCACCAGTGTTCCGGTAGTTTAATAACCAGTTATGTTTTTTCATGTAAGGGAACATGCCGGCAAAGCGTGGCGGAAATAAATGAGTGTAGGTATCTAAAGTATCATAGACACTCAGACTGAATTTTTCAAGGGACTGCGTTTTAAACAAGTCTTTATCGTTAGCTATAAAATAATCATAAACGATATCCATGAATGCACCACTGTATAACCCATAAGCCGGTTGAAAGATTTGTTTCGCTTTTTTTGTTTCGGGATGAAGATCTGTAAAGTCGTCTATGGCGCGATGAAGGTTTATGCCGAACAGAATTTCTTCGGGGTATTCAAATTTCCTTTTGCCTTTAACAAAGTCGCTGATCATATTGCCTGCCAGGACGCCCGGTTTGTTAAAGGAAAGATATGCATGAGCCAGGTAGTTCATAGTTTACAATTTAAGGTATCTGGTTCATGATAATGCACCTGTTTCAATTTAATACAATACCACTAACCGGGTATACTACCAACTGTTAGTATTTTTAAAGAAGGATTTGTGGTTTCTATAATAATGATGTTGGCTTTCGGTTAGCTGATCACCACATATATATAATGTGTGTTTCCTGGGATGTACAGCAGTTTAAGCCCATAAATTTCTTTAGCCGGTACTTGCTAATGTCGAAAGCATAACAGTTTCCTAAGATTGGAAGTGTATAACAAAAAAATATTGATTTTTTTTCGTGATGAACGGTAACTGTCCGGAAGCGAACACTAATCCCATTTTCGTTCACCTATCACAGTTACTATCCGATTATAAATGAATAGATTATGTTTTAGGTATGTTAGCATGCCAAAATTGATCGTAGTTTAACGTAGGCGTTTATAGCAGATATACCATGAAACGTGTAAGTGCTGAAGCCCTTATTGGCATTGAGTTTCATTTAAATTTTCCGACCGATACAATAAACAGGACGAAGCCTGAATTTTAACGTCCGTTAACAATGACCGCCATTAATCACTATTCACTTGACAACTGAAAAACTGCGTTATATCTTTGTGCGATCAAACTGAATAACAAACATCCGATACAAACGAAAGAAGCAGAAAAAATGAAATCAATTACTTTAAATACCGGCTTAACCCAAACAATGTTTGTGGGTATTTCAGGTCGGTTAACGACTGGAAGTAATGATAAGAAGTCTGAAACACAGGTAAATGTTGCCTCTTTCGATGGTTTAGATAATAATGCAACAAGAAATGCGTTTTTGGTCGGACAACTGGAAAATGCGACGGTTAGCTCTTTTGAAAATGCGGATTTGAAAAAAAATAAAAAATTTTTGAGACAAGCTGTAACATTATTTAAATAGCCGCGTCTTATTTGTATACGATCAGTAACTGATAAAAAATAAAGAACAAAGAATAACAACAACACAACAACACAAACAAAGGTCAAACAACAAAAGAACTAATAACAAACCACACACACACCACGAACAAAAGAAACAACATTTAAAAAAAACAACCTTTATAAAAAACAAAAAAATGAAAACGAGAATTTTAGCCTTATCCTTATTATTAACCGTTGCCTTTACAAGTGCAATTGCTAATAACGAAATAGGCGTAAGTCAAAAAGCAGTAAACTCTTTTAAGTCAGAATTCGCTCATGCTGTTGATGTAAGATGGGAAAATTCAAAAGATTTTGCAAAAGCTACATTCAAACTGAACGACCAGGTAATGTTTGCATATTATTCTGAAGCTGGTGAATTGTTAGCCGTAACACGTAACCTTATTGCTGCACAATTGCCAATCAATCTTCAGTCTTCAATGAAGAAAAATTACAAAGACTCATGGATCTCTGATCTGTTTGAGGTATCAACTGGTGAAGACACATCTTATTATGTAACATTGGAAAGTGCTGATTATACAATCGTACTGAAATCTAATGGCGCACAAGGATGGAGTGTGTATAAAAAAGAAAAGAAAAACGCAGCATAAGAATTTTTTTCTCAGTTAGTTTAGTTGGACAAAGCCCCTTTCCAGGGGCTTTTTTTTGTGCCATACGGCGATAAACTTAACCCCCGAAGTATGTTATGGAGGTATGTAATCGGCAAGCGTTAACAGGTCTTCTTTAAATCTTTGATATAAGCGGATACCACTTAAAAAGGTTCTATTGTTTTGCTTCAGGTGGTTTATCGATCCTGGCGGTAGAAAACACCATCCAATGCAGCAAACTATCTATTATTTTCGGTTAGCTTCAAAAATGCATATGGCGAAATCAAAGGCGTTAATCATTCCTGACGAGGCAGTGCTGAATAAAATACTATTGATCAGAGGAAAGAAGGTAATGATCGATAAGGATCTGGCTGGTTTATATGGTGTAACCACCAAAAGGTTGAATGAGCAGGTAAAACGTAACCCAAAGCGGTTCCCGGAAGATTTTATGTTTCAGCTGACACAGGAGGAAAAAGACGAGGTGGTCGCAAATTGCGACCACCTTGCTACCTTGAAATTCTCGGCAAATCTGCCCTATGCGTTTACGGAACATGGGGCTGTTATGCTGGCCAGCGTATTAAATAGTGACAAAGCGATAGCAGTCAACATACAGATTATTCGGGTGTTTAATCATATGCGGGAAGCGTTGCCTAGTTACAAGGATGTATTATTGAAGTTGGAACAACTTGAACAGCGATCCTCGCGAAACACGGATAATATTCAGATCATCTTTGATTACCTCAAACAACTTCTCACACCACCAGAACAACATACCAGATCACGCATAGGGTTTCGCAGGAAAAACGAGGAGAGGTAGTGATGACGGTAAAGCCAGTATTCTTGTATCGGAGGGCAATACTAACAGGCGATTGAAAACAGTATACTCAAAGGTGTTTCTTTTTATTTACTGAATAAGATGTCCGTGCGTAAACATTCGTTGTGATTAATTTGGAATCAAACAGATATTTTCCAATTGTACTAACTTCGCCGGCTTAAACAAAGTAAAAGTACAAGCCATGAGTAAAGGTCCGGTTTCGCAGTTCATTCAGCATCATTACAGGCATTTTAACGCGGCAGCACTAGTAGACGCCGCAAAGGGTTATGAAACGCATTTGCTCGAAGGTGGCAAAATGATGATCACCGTAGCAGGGGCCATGAGCACAGGAGAACTCGGGGTTTCACTGGCTGAAATGATCCGCCAGGACAAAGTGGATATTATCAGTTGCACTGGTGCTAACCTCGAAGAAGATATCATGAACCTGGTGGCACATTCACATTATAAAAGAATACCCAATTACCGCGATCTTACACCGCAACAGGAATGGGAACTGCTCGAGCAAGGTCTTAACCGGGTTACGGATACTTGTATACCGGAAGAAGAAGCTTTCCGGAAAATTCAACATCACATTGTTAAGTTGTGGAAAGATGCTGATGCAAAAGGTGAACGCTATTTCCCGCATGAATACATGTACAAACTGTTGTTAAGTGAAGTGATGAAAGACGGCTATGAGATCGATACAAAAGATAGCTGGATGATCGCCGCAGCGCAAAAGAATATTCCTATCATCGTTCCGGGTTGGGAGGATAGCACCATGGGAAATATTTTTGCTTCTTATATTATCAAAGGTGAATTGAAGGCAAGCACCATGAAGTCTGGTATTGAATACATGGTGTATCTGAGCGAATGGTACCGGAAAAATTCGACTGGCAAAGGCGTTGGATTTTTTCAGATCGGTGGGGGTATTGCAGGAGATTTCCCGATTTGTGTGGTGCCGATGATGTACCAGGATCTGGAATGGCATGATGTGCCATTCTGGAGTTATTTCTGCCAGATTTCAGATTCAACTACTTCTTATGGTTCGTATTCCGGCGCGGTTCCTAATGAGAAAATTACCTGGGGTAAACTCGATATTAATACCCCGAAGTTTATTGTAGAAAGTGATGCCACGATTGTAGCGCCGCTGATATTTGCTTATATATTGGGTTGGTGATGCAGCGCGGACGTCTTCGTCCGCCTTTGTAGCGCGGACATCCTTGTCCGCCATTGTCGGGCGGACCTCCAGGTCCGCCGGTCATGATGCTTTTAAAGACTTTTCAATTAATTTTTGAGGTAAAATTTTTCGACGGGCGGACAAGGATGTCCGCCCGACAATGGCGGACTCTGAGGTCCGCGCTACATTATTCCCACTCCTTCATTCTCTTTTCCTCAGCCTTGTAGATGCGTTTTGAGATCACAACGCTAAACTCGTACAGGATCGCCAGGGGAACGAATACGATTAGCTGGCTCATCCAGTCGGGAGACGGCGTAATGATCGCAGAAACGATCAGAATGCCCACGTAAGCATACTTACGATAGGTTTTCAGGAAAGCCGGGGTAATAATGCCGATTTTTGTCAGTACAGATGAAATAATGGGCAACTGGAACGCCAAAGCAGCGCCAATTATGATGTCCACCAGGTTCTCGAGATAATCAGCCAGGGTTGGACGCGCCACCAGGATCTGGCTTGTACCTATGGTATAATTCGATAAAAAGCTAAAGGTAAACGGGGCCAGCAGGTAATATCCAAAGGCCGTTCCCATGAAAAAGAAGAAAGAAACCCAGATAATAGCTCCGCGGGTATTCTTCAGTTCTTTCGGACTCAAAGCGGGCTTGATAAAACGCCAGATCTCCCAGAATATATAGGGAAAAGCAATGATGAAGCCGGACATAAACGAAATGGTAATACTGCTCATGAACTCAGACCCGAAAGCAGTGGTTTGCAGTTCAGCCTGCGGTGGTGGCAAACATAAACTACTGCCCAGATGCAGCCATTTGCCAATATCACACAAGGCTGTATAACTAAAAAAATCCTTCTGCAGGGGACCGGTAATAATGTGATCGAAAATCCAGTCGATATTGAGAAAAACAACGACTGCGCCAACGATGATAGCCACGAGCGACCTCGTGATGTGCCAGCGCAATTCCTCCAGATGATCCACAAAGGTCATCTCTGTCTTCACTCCTCGTTTATTAAAAAATGGTAATGGCATATTGGGTTTTGTATTCAAAGCTGCCTAAGGCGGGGCAAATTTAAGGTATTAAGGTCATCAATGTACGAAAGGGATTGGCAAGCAGATGCAGGAATGTAACATAAGTGAGGAAACCGGCTTATTTAAGTAGTTTGATCTTAACCATTTCGATGCGGGTGTCACTCACATTGAGGATCTCGAATTCATAATCGTCAATGATGATCCTTTCTTTCAGACGGGGGATGGTTTCATGCTGATGAATGATATATCCGGAGAGTGTTTCTGAGTCATAGTTTTCAAATTCAAGACCATATTTTTCCTGCAAATAATCCAATTCAAGCCTTCCCGACAATATATACTCGGAATCAGAGATCTTTTTCTCTTCGAATTCTTCCACATCGTATTCATCCTTGATTTCCCCGAATATTTCTTCAAGCAGGTCTTCCATGGTGACAATGCCGGCAGTTCCACCAAATTCATCCACCACCCACGCTATACTTTTACGGTCCTTTGTAAATTTATTGATCAGGTCAGTGGCACTCATGCTTTCGGGCACGGCCGGAATGGGATGCAGTATATCTTTAATAAATGCCGGGCTTTTAAAAAGATCCAGTTGATGAGCATATCCCATGATATGATCTATGGTTCCATCGTAAACAACCATTTTGCTGAGCTTGGTTTCAACAAATTTCTGGCGCAATTCTTCAATGGAATTGTTCAGGTCGATTGATTCAATTTCTTTTCTGGGTACGAGGCACTCGCGGATCTTTATTTTTGGCAACAATAAAGCATTTTCAAAAAGCTCGGTATTCAAATCCTGGCTTTCGTCGTTGAACTCTTTGTTTTGCTGAAAGAAGTGTTCGAGGTCAGTGCGTGAAAAGGGTTGTTTTTTCTTATCGATGCGAACGTCAAATATGATGTTTAATATCCAGCTGCTGACATTGACAAACATTACGCTGGCGGGATAAAACAGCGAGTCCATCAGCCCGAGCAGGCCGGTCCTGGCAGATACAGAGAGCAGGTTATCGGCTTTAGCTTTGAAGACGGCTTTTGGAATGAATTCGCCAAGGAGGGTCACGATGATAGCAGACAGAAATACTTCGACCACCAGCCGGATGGTAACGATCCACTGGGTATCGATATGCAATCTGTTGAGTAGCGGCGACCACAGGGCACTTACAAGCAAGATAAACAGAACAAGGAAAAAATTGAAGCCTACGATTATGGTGCCGATGTAGCGGGCAGGGTTATCGAGCAGATTGGAAAGCAGAATTCCGCTGCTATGGCCTTGCTTTTTTTTCAATTCTATACTTAGCCGGTTGGCAGAACCAAAGGCAACTTCAATTCCGGCAAAAAAAGCGATTAAGAAAAGGGCGATAACGATAAATACGATAACAACTACACTCATAATACGTCCACGAATGTATAAAATATGAGGGGGATTTCAAACTCCGCTTCTGCGAAGGAGGGGAACGAGCGTAGCGAGGGGATGGTTGTTCTTAGCACTGCATCCTGTTTTAGTTTGCGAAGACCAAAGAACAACCACCCGCTCGCTTCGCTCGCCGCCCTCCTTCGCAGGAGGGCAGCTTATTTTTTCAAAAACTCCCTTATTACCGCTTCTGCCTTTTTACAGGCCAGTTCCAGATCATCGTTCAAAATAACGCTGTGAAAATGTTGTTTAAAGGAAATTTCATAAGAGGCTTTATTGACCCTGTCCTGTAAACTTTTTTCAGTTTCGGTGCCACGTGACTCAAGCCGCCGGCGCAACTCCTCAATAGAAGGCGGTTCAATAAATATCGAGAGCGAACTATCCGGAAACTGTTGCTGAACATGTATGGCACCTTTTACGTCGATATCGAGTACTGGCACCTGGCCTTTATCCCAGATCCTGTCCAACTCCGAATGCAGGGTGCCATAATATTTTCCATTGTAAACCATCTCCCATTCAACAAAACGGTTATGGGTTATCTTCTCCTGGAATTCTTCCAATGGAATAAAATAATAATCGCGTCCGTGTACTTCGTTCGCCCGCGCCGGCCGGGTAGCCGCCGAAATCGAAAACGCCAGTTGCGGAAAAGTTTGAATCAGGTGCCTGGTAATGGAAGTCTTACCCGCCCCCGATGGTGCAGTGATTATTATTATTTTATTATGTTCTCTCATGAATAAGTTGAATATATATTTCCCGTTCCTGAATAACCCTCTTAAATAATTCCCGTCTGAATGAACCTCTTAAAAATTCTTCCGCCTAATCCTTACAACGGTTTAAATGAAACTGATGGCACCAGTTCCAGTATCTTCTCCAGGTAAATCTTATCTATTGTATCGAAGTGGTTATAATGTTCACTGTCAACATCCAGTACACCTGCCACTTCTCCCTTATAAAAAAGCGGAACTACAATCTCTGATTTTGAAAAGCTGCTGCAGGCGATATGACCGGGAAAGGCTTCAACATCAGGCACAATCAGGGTTTCGGCCTTTGTCCAGCTGGTGCCGCAAACACCGCGGCCTTTTTTGATTCGTGTACAGGCAACCGGCCCCTGGAATGGTCCGAGCACAAGCTCATCTCCTTTCACCAGGTAAAAGCCAACCCACCACCAATTGAATTGTTCCTTTAAAGCACCGGCAATATTTGCAAGATTTGCGATAAGGTCCGGTTCGCCTTCAAGCAAACCAGTTATCTGGCTGAGGATCGAAGTATATTGTTCTTCTTTTGTTCCTTTTGATATAAGCAGGTCTTCTGCCATGATATTATTTGAATTTTATTATTTTATTATGCCGGGTGTTATTATACGTTCGTAGGGATTATGCCTGTATTATCTATGTAGTATCGATAATAGTTCTCTTAGTAATAACAAATCAATAATCTTTATTAATATTCTTAATTGATCATTAATATTTTCAATTAATCCTTTTTATTTCCGCTCCCAGGTTTCTCAGTCTTCCATCAATATCCTGGTATCCCCTGTCGATCTGTTCAATGTTTTGAATTACACTTTTGCCATCGGCGCTTAATGCCGCAATCAGCAAAGATACCCCTGCCCGTATATCAGGACTACTCATAGTAATACCACGAAGCCGTTGTTCCCGTGCATGGCCAATCACTGCTGCACGATGCGGATCGCATAAGATGATCTGCGCACCCATGTCTATCAGTTTATCAACAAAAAACAGCCTGCTTTCAAACATCTTCTGATGAACAAGAACGGATCCGCGCGCCTGCGTTGCGACTACCAGTATTATACTTAACAGATCAGGCGTTAGTCCCGGCCACGGATGATCGGAGATCGTGA